>LWDU01040196.1_pt1 | contig 48798 bp, 49 predicted proteins | sample 727161 | NCBI WGS metagenome assembly LWDU01 (sample SAMN04566230, study PRJNA314399) | hydrothermal vent metagenome | isolation source: deep sea hydrothermal plume seawater | place: Mexico: Gulf of California, Guaymas Basin | collected 2004-07-11
TTTACTGGGGCGCAGAAGATAAATGGCTGGCATCATCAGATAACCGCCGTGATAGTGAAGGTAAGCTGGAGAAACCTCTGGCTGCTGTGCAGATGGGTTTGATTTACGTGAACCCTGAAGGACCAAACGGTAATCATGATCCTATTTCTGCTGCGGCTGATATTCGTGAATCATTTGGCCGTATGGCGATGAATGATGAGGAAATTGTTGCGCTGATTGCTGGCGGCCATACTTTCGGTAAAGCGCACGGGGCACATAAACCTGATGAATGTGTTGGTGCAGAGCCTGCAGCAGGCACGATGGAAGATCAAGGTTTAGGCTGGAAAAACAAGTGTGGCAAAGGTCACTCAGAAGATACAGTAACTAGTGGTCTGGAAGGTGCGTGGACATCACTGCCGACAAAATGGACTCATATGTATCTGGAAAACTTGCTGCAGTTTGAATGGGTGGAAACGAAGAGCCCTGCCGGTGCCGTTCAGTGGATCCCGACGGATGCCGATGCAGAAGGCATGGTGCCGGATGCTCATATCGAGGGTAAGACACATGCCCCGATTATGTTCACAACAGATTTGTCTTTGAAAAGAGATCCGGAGTTTAGAAAAATTTCCGAGCGTTTCTACGAGAACCCTGAGGAGTTTGAGGATGCGTTTGCACGTGCCTGGTTCAAGCTGACACACCGCGATATGGGACCGCGTGCCCGTTACATTGGTGCGGATGTGCCAGATGTTGAATTGATCTGGCAGGATCCTGTTCCTGAACTGGATCACAAGCTGATTGGTACGAAAGACGCTGAGAAGCTCAAGAAAGAAATTCTGGCATCTGATTTGACCGTTCCTGAGCTGGTGCGTACGGCTTGGGCAGCAGCCTCTAGTTTTCGTGCTAGCGATATGCGTGGCGGTGCAAATGGTGGTCGTATTCGTCTTGAGCCACAGATCAGCTGGGAAGCCAATAATCCTGACGAGCTGAAGAAGGTTCTGACAACTTTGGAAGGTATCCAGAAGGACTTTAATGACGGTCTCCGTGGCGGCAAGAAGATTTCTTTTGCTGATACGGTTGTGCTGGCAGGCGCTGCTGCGATTGAAAAGGCTGCTGCTGATGCGGGTTATAAGGATGTGAAAGTGCCGTTCACACCGGGCCGCACGGATGCAACACAAGAAAAAACTGATGTAGAGGCATTTGCCGTTATGGAGCCTACAGCAGATGGCTTCAGAAACTACTACAACGAAGCAAGCTACCGTTCGCCTGCAGATATGCTGGTGGATAAAGCTGATTTGTTGAACCTGACCGTTCCTGAGATGACGGTTCTGTTGGGCGGTTTGCGTTCGCTGGACGCCAATGCCGGCGGTGTTAAGCATGGCGTGTTTACAGATGCGCCAGGTACACTGAACAATGATTTCTTTGTGAATCTACTGACAATGGATAACGCATGGAAGCCTTCTGAAACTGAAGGACTGTATGTAGGGTATGACCGTGCATCCGGTGAAGAAAAGTGGACAGCTACGCCTGTTGACTTGATCTTTGGTTCTAATTCAGAGCTTCGTGCTGTTGCGGAAGTTTATGCATTCGAAGGCAACGAGCAAAAGTTCGTAAATGACTTTGTGAAAGCATGGACAAAAGTGATGACACTGGATCGTTTTGATAATCAGGAAGCGATTTAAGTTTACTGTTAGGGGCTGCGGCATTATGGTGCCGCAGTCTATTCCTTTATGAGTTTGTAATGTTTGCATCAGCTGAAAAATTTAAGTCAGGTATTGAATACCTAAAGCAGCATAAGAAAGAGCTGTTTTGGTATTGGGTAGGTTATCAGTGCGTCAAAGGTGCTCTGACGACGTCTTTGATTTGGATACCTTTGCTGTTAGCGTATCTCCATCGCTAAGCTTATGCGGCGAATTGTTCGTCCAGCATATCTCTTACGACCTGCGGGTCTTTTTCTTTATTGATTGCGTTACGGAACTGAGCGGCGCCGTCCATTTCGGTGCAGTACCATGCCAGATGTTTGCGGGCGATCGCTACGCCTTGATGCTCGCCGTAATATTCCAGAATGGCATCGTAATGGTCTTTGATGATGCGCAGGCGCTCGTCATTTGATGGCGGCGGTGGGATTTTGCCGCTGCGCATATATTCCATGGTTTGGTTTAGCATCCATGGTTTGCCGCAGCATCCGCGTCCGATCATTACACCATCTGCGCCAGATGCTTGTTTGGCACGGATTGCGTCTGCGGGCGTCAGTATATCTCCGTTTACGATAAGGGGGAGCTTTATGGCTTCTCTAACTGGGCGGACTGCTTCCCAATCGGCACTGCCTTTATACATCTGGCAGCGCGTGCGGCCGTGTACGGTAACCATTTGAATGCCGACATCTTCTGCTTTTTTTGCAAGACTTGGGGCGTTGTGGTTGTGTTCATCCCATCCTAGACGCATTTTTACGGTTACGGGGACGTTCACAGCCTTTACGACGGCATCCATGATTTGGGTTGCCAGATCTTCGTCCTGCATTAAGGCAGAGCCTGCAAATTTCTTTACAATTTTTTTGACAGGGCAGCCAAAGTTGATATCGATGATGGCGGCACCTCGGTCAACGTTGATCTTAGCCGCTTCGGCCATAACATCAGGGTCGCAGCCGGCCAATTGTACGGCCATCGGAAATTCTTCGGCGTAGTTATCGGCATTTAGGCGCATGGACTGCGTCACTTCTTGTAATACAGCGCGGCTGGCTATCATTTCAGAGAATACGAGACCTGCGCCATAGCTTTTAACAAGGCGGCGAAACGGCAGATCACTGATTCCTGACATTGGTGCCAGAAATACAGGGTCCTCAATATGAATATGGCCGATATTTATTCCCATGAGGTCATATAATCCAAGTGGCACAAAATAACCAGTTTTATGTTTTTGCCAGACAAATGGGTACAAAACATACACATGGATGGCAATAAATACGTCGTGAATTGATTGTAATCAATTTTTCCGTGACCATTGTCTGGCACATTTCCTGTGACTTTAATCTCTTAGGGAGAGACAATATGACCAGAGTATTTCAAACACTACTTTTATCTTGTGCTGTGATGACTGCCGCACATGCTTCAACAGCTATGGCTGATGACATGGGGGACGCTTTTGCTAAAGAACGCTTTCAGGTGCGTGCGCGTGCAATAGGTATTTTCGCGGATGGTGACGGGCATGAATCTGTGACAGGGCTACAGACTGATGTCGGCGATGCCGTTACGCCTGAAGTTGATCTGACGTATTTCTTTACGCGCAATATTGCTGCGGAACTGATTGCAGCCACTGCACAGCACTCTGTTAGTGCCGGTACAAATGATCTAGGCACAACATGGATTTTGCCGCCTACTGTAACTCTGCAGTACCACTTTATGCCTGAATCTGCCTTCAGTCCCTATATCGGTGCCGGTTTGAACTATTCTTTCTTCTATGGAGAAGATGACGGTACAGGGTTTAATGATCTGGACGTTCAAGGCGGATTTGGCTATGCGGTTCAGGCAGGTTTTGATTACTGGCTGAGCGATAATTGGGGCATTAACGTTGATGCCAAGTATATTGATTTGCAAGTCGATGTTGATGTTAACTCTGGCACAACCCCGTTGAATGCTCATGACGTAGATTTGAACCCATGGGTAGTCGGCGCGGGCGTTTCCTACAGATTTTAATGTTTGTTCCCCCAAACTAAAAAAGTCCGCTGTTATGCGGGCTTTTTGTTGTTCAAAAAATCTGTTTTTAGAAGCGGTGGCTTAGGTTGACGTAGACTTTAGGGTCTTTGTCACCTTGTGTCTGAACATCGCGGTTCAGCGGGAAGGCAACAGCCAAGCCGGCTTGCGTGTCTGCAGTGAAGTCTAGACGAAGACCCGCACCGGCAGATGTCAGCGTGTCTGTCTTTGTAGAGTTTGTCACTGGATCTTCGTTGAAGATACGGCCAGCATCAAAGAAAACCGGCTCGTTCCATTGTAGCTCGAACTTACCTGCAAAGCCGCTGTCACCGATGATTTCTGATGAGTCGAAGCCACGGCCAAAGTTGTATCCGCCGATACCGAACTCTTCTGAGCTGTAGAGCGCTTCGTTAGAGTACTGACCTTTCAGGCCAATTAGCAGGTTTACTTCGCTTGTCATACGTTGCAAACGTTGTAGCTCTGCTGTGAATTTGCTGAAATCAGGTTCTGCGGCAGCACGTGTCGTGTTGGCAGCGCCGTCTGTTCTGGCGCCGAAGTGCGTCAGGCCATGCGAGTATTCAACGTCCAGCGCGTTAAACGCGACGCCAAAAATACGGTCAAGGAAATCGAAGCGTGCGCCGACACGGGCGGCACGGATACGATCCTGAATTGTAGAGGAGAAATTGTTGCTGCTCTCTACGTCACGGAAATCCAGATTGGCACGACCTGTAATGTTTGTAATACGTGAACGCACAAATGGGTGGGACACTGTTACACCGTAGTTTTCAGAGCGGCCTTCAACGTCAAATTGTGACAATGTGTAGCCAGGATCTGTGTGCGCTACATTAAAGTATGTAGATATTGTCGTGCCTTTATCGAAGATAGGCTGTTCGTATTCAAAACCAACATAAGCCATTTCAAAGCCGAGATCGGCATCTTCTGGGGCGTAAACAGTTTGTAATGTAAAGCGTTCGTTCCATCCCAGAGCAGAGTTCAATGATGCGGCACCTGTGAATTGAACAGGACCTAGGAAACGGCTGCCGAAGTTATCGACGGATACAATACCTTCCACCATGTCGCGTTCAATTACGATTTGAAGGTCTGCTGCACCTACTTCAGCAGAAGGTGCTAAAACAGCGCGAGCATTTACGCCTGGCAAATCATTGATCAGCAGCAGGGCACGTTCTAATTCGGCAACGCTTAGGGCACGGCCATCTGTGCGGACTTGAGATGCGTAATCATTGATCAGTTCCGCTGCGTAAGGGCTTGCTTCACCTTCGACACGTACTTGGCTGATGTAACCTTCTACAACCTGAAGGCGATGTGACGATGAAGAACGTTACAATCGAAGGCAACACAGACAGCTATGATTACGGCGGCTGGAAAGGCGTTGCACCACGCGCGAGCTACGGTGTTCAGGTTTACGGTACAGCGACTGACCCATCAGGCGTTATCAGTCTGGAAAATGTAAATATTTCAGGTAATTACCGCGCAGCTTTGCTGGGTATCCAGAAATATAACGGTGCTGACATCACGTTGACTGATGTTGTTCTGGGCGGTCAGACAACTGACGGTACGGATAGTGCTGTGACATTCGGTGCGCTTTACTTGAGCGAGCTGTTCGATACGATTGATATTGGCAACACATCATTCCTGTCTATCGCAGACAACACACCGACCGAAGCAGGTCAGTACATCGCAGTGGGCGTTGAAGAAGGCTCCCCAGATGTTGATGCGCGTAATGCGAGTTTCGAAGGTGTTATCGGTAAAGATGCGACAATCGCACAGAGCTTCGCGATTGAAGACAAGATCGAACACGATATGGATCGCAACGACACGGCATTCGTTGGCCATGTTTCTTGGAACGATCTGGGTTCATTCGTGACCTCAAACACTCTGGGTATCCAGAACGCGATTGATAAGGCGGATGCCGGCGCAACAGTCAATGTTGACGGCAGCACATATCAAGAAGACCTACTGATCGATAAAGCTCTGAAGCTTACAGGTCATGGCACGACATTGGTTTCCAATGGCGGCCCAGAGCTTATTCGCGTTGTTGCAGATAACGTAAATATCGACCCGATTACTTTTGATGGTGCGAATACAGCACTCTTCGGCGTTACTGCTGTTGGTGTAGATGGTCTGGTTGTTGATGGCAACACGTTCCAGAATTTCGTAGAAACGAACGTAAAATTGCAAGACACAACGAATGCTAATATCACTGGTAACACTGTTATCGGCGGTATGAATGGTGTCACAATCAGTGGCGGTGCGGACAACACAGTTCAGTTGAATACCTTTACTGACCAATCCGGCACAGGTGTTTACACTTACGATGCAGCACAACGCTCAACAATCATTAACAATGATATCACAACAACTGTTTCAGCTCCTTGGGGCGCAGGTGTTTATGCTTGGACAGGTGATAACCACGTTATTTCAGGCAATACTATTGACGGTATGATCCTGGGTGTTGGTGTTGACGGAAGCGCTAAGGTCAGTGTATCTGGAAATACTATCAGCGGTGCTGAAGAAGGTGTTTATGCCTCTGGTGCGAGCGATATCAAGATTTTCAACAACACAATTACTGGCACAACATTCAGTGGTATTAGTGTTTATGACACAAACGGTACAGGCTACGCAGGTGGTCAGAATGATGCTGATTTGTGGAACAACACAATCACAGCCAATGGCGGTACAGGTATCTACGTCGAGAACAGTGCATACGTAACAATCGGTGCCGATGACCTGAACCCGTTCGCGAGCGGTCTGACTGGTGGTAACAAAGTATCAGGCGCGGATGACGGTATCGTTGTTGTAGACAGCAATAATGCGAAAATCATCTTCAGCACAATTACCGGCGTAAGCGGTGAAGGTGTTCTTGTTGAAGGCGGCTCAAACGCTATCGTCAGCGACAACGTCATCAACGGTACAGGCGATAACGGTATCAAGCTGGTTGAGGTGAGCGGTACAAGCGTTCAGCGCAATGACATCGATGATGCAGGCTTTAACGGTATCGCAGCGATCGACTCTGATAACGTAACAATTGATGACAACAACGATGTAAACGGTACTTTTGCCGCAGGTGTCGCGCTTAACGGTACGACAAACAGCACTGTTGACGGCAATACATTCTCTAACCTTGGTGGTTCTGGTGTATGGGCGAAAGATGCTGATAACGTGACTGTGACTTACAACGTCATCGACGGTACATGGCAGAACGCTTCACGCGGTACTGGCGCAGGTGTACATGTTGAAACAACAGTCGGCGCGACAGTCAGCAACAACACAATCGATAACACTAATAACGGTGGCGATGGTGTTGAAGTGAATGGCAGCCTCGGTGTGAAAGTCACTGATAACCAAATTGGTACAGCAGGCGCAGGCAGCATTGATGCCGAAGGCATTGATGTGAACAACTCTCCTGCAACACAGATCACTGGCAACACAGTTCAGAACACAGGTTCAAACGGTATTTCCATTAACCCAAGCCCGAATAGCTTGATTGCTGATAACAACGTTAGCTTCTTCGGTGACGATGCGGCCGGTATTTATGTACTGGGCAGTAATGGCACAAAAGTGATCGGTAATAGCGTTTATGGCGGCGGCTTTGGCCAGACAGGTGTTCTGGTTGAAGGTAGCAATAACGTTCTGGTTGGTGATGATGATGTAACAACGACGACATGGACGTCAGTATTTATGGGATGTTTCCCATTTGTCGGATGTATCTCTTTCCCTGTCCCGACAACATCCACGGACTATAACGGCAATAATGTCAGCAACCTTGAAACTGGTATCGCTGTTCTGGGAGGTTCGAATAACACGATCCGTAACAACGATGTAACAAGCATTGGCGAAAATGGTATTGAGGTATTTGATACTGTAAACGGTGTGTTCATCGAGGATAACTACGTGAACGGTACAGGCAACTTCGGTATTTACGCTGAAGCCTTCGAAAATGCCGAAATTACCGGTAACCGTGTGCGATACACAACATCTGATGGTATTGCTGCGGATGGTTATAATGACGAAGGTACTGGTTTCTCTGTTCTTGTTGAAGGCAACGATGTTGAAAATGCCGGTGGCGAAGGCATCTTTGTTGCTTATACAGATGATGTAGATGTTATTGACAATGAGATTGATGATGTCGCATATGGCGGTGTTGTTGTTGAAGAGAGCGGGGACGTTACTGTTTCTGACAACGATATTGATGACGCAGGTTCCGAAGGTATCTATGTTGGCTTTAGTGCGAATGCACTGATTGATAACAACGTGATCGATGATACAGAGAACGGCATCGTGGTTAAAAAGGTCCACGGCAAGAACTTCGGTTCAGGCGTTGTTGGCGGCGGTTTTGCAACTGTTTCAAACAACTATGTGACAGACTCTTCTGTAGACGGAATCAGCGTTCTGCGTAGTAAGGGTGCTGTTGTATCGAATAACGAAGTCTACGGCACAGGTCGTGACGGCATTTCTGTGAAGCGTAGCAATGGCGTAACTGTTACAGGCAATGACATTACTGAAGCAGGTCGTGATGGCGTGTTTGTGAAGCTGAGTGATGATATTCTGATCCAGCAAAACACAATCTTTGGCGGCAATGGCGGTCTGTTCACAACAGGTGCTGCTGGCGCAGGCCGTGACGGTATCCATGTTGTTGAAAGTAACGGCGTTCGTATCGACGACAACTCTGTAAAGGGCGGCAATGGCGGCTTCTTTGCTGAGGGCGGTATCGGCGCAGAGCGTGACGGTATCTTCGTAAAAGACAGTGATGACGTTGTTATCTCTAACAATGATGTTGTTAGCGGTGACGGTTCTATTTTCGGCGCAGGCGGGGATGCAGCAGGTCGTCATGGTATCTTCGTGAAAGATGGTTCCGGCTCTTACGTTCCGACAATCTTTAGTGCGGTTGTAAGCTCTGTCCGTGACGGTATCAAAGTTCTTAACAACAAGGTTAAGGGCGTTGGTCAGGACGGTATCCGTATTGAAGGGGATGCGTATTCCTACTACTACGGTGATGGTTCAAGAACAGTTGTTCGCGAAAACATCGTGTCTGATGCCGGCCGTGACGGTATCTATGTGAACGGTCTTAGCAATGTTCGTATTGTTAAGAACATTGTAGCCAATGTTGGTCAGGACGGTATCGATCTGAGTAATAGTTCAGGTTCACGCGTTGCCAAGAATATTGTGGTACTTACAGGCTCTAACGGTATTCGTCTGGAGTTCGGTGACATGAACACAATTGCCCAAAACTTGGTGATGTTTGCTGGCGATGACGGCTTTGATGTTGCAAATAACTATGGCCTGACAGTTCGCAAGAATACGGCGCTATTCTCTGGTGAAGACGGTTTTGATATCGAAAATTCATTTGGCAGTCTGATCGCGAAAAACACGGCTCTGTATTCAGGTGATAACGGTTTTGAACTGGAATATCTGCAGTCTGCCCGTGTTCGTGGCAACACAGCCGAAGGTAATGAAGGTTATGGCATACTTCTGAGAAATTCAGGCGATGTCCGTATCGTGAACAATGAAATATTCGAGAACGGTAATGCGGGTATTCGTGTTGAAGGCGAGCCGGTTTTTGATGACTTTGATTACTTCGATGATTTCTACTTTGGCGATGAAGTATTTTCTACGGAAGGTCCTGCATTGTCAGTTAAAGTCGATCTTGTTCGTCGTCCGTACTCTTATGGTCCGTCAAACGGTATCTACGTTGGTTTCAACACCGTTGATAACAACCAGAACGGCATCGAGTTTGATCAGGTTGTAGAGTCAACAATTGAAGGCAATACGATTACAAACAGCCGTGATACAGGTATCCAGCTGGAGAACGTTGATGGTATTGATGTTCTTGGCAACGATATTACTGACAGTGCGCTGTTCGGTATGAGCATGCTGGGTGGTGATAACGGTTACGTTGCCTTTGGTGATAACACTGTGACATTCACAACAAATGACCCTCTGACAGCTCAAGTTGGTGCTTTGTTCGAAAGCGGCGAAATTGACCTGACAGGTGATACAAACACATTTGTTGGCGGTGATATCGGTCTGTATTTCGATCGTTTCGAAGGTACAGCGGATATGAGCCTGGTGGCTTCACCAACTGATATTCCGTCTACAAGCGGTACATTCGGTACGACAACATTTGTCGGTCAGGAAGATGCCTATATCGTTCTGGATAACAACGCGTTCTCACTGGGTACTGGTTCACCAATCCTGCTTGATGCGTCTTATGCAACGTTTGATGGCTTTACGCCTGATAGCAAAACACGTAACGGCCTTGGTATTCCTCTTTTGACAGAGGCCGAGTTCGCGGCGCTGGAAGACATGATTATCCACTTCGGTGATGATCCGACACTGGGTCTGGTTCTGTTCGGTATCGTGCCAAGCATCGATCAGGAAGATATCTTCCGTATCGTTGATGGTTATGCCGCGCAGGTTGGTGGTTTAAGCGTTTCTATTAACGGTCTTCCATTCGTACCGGGCGCAAATACAGGCGCATTCTTCAACAGTCTACAGCCAGCAGCAGGCGGCAATGGTGGTAATTCACCACAGCAGCTTGCGAATATCGAACCTGCAGCCGGTGGCACAGGTGATGAAGGTCAGGGCGGCCAGCAGCAAGGTGCTGGCGAGTTTAGCACTTGTTGGTCAGATGCTCTGGGCGGTGTAGAAACATCTGGTAGCGCCACATTCAACTTTGGTACATCTCAGGCTTCATTGCTGTCAGGTGCATCTGGTTGTCAGTCAGGTGATATCTAATCGATTAACCTAATCTGAATTTTAAGCGGGCCTCGTAATTTTACGGGGCCCGTTTTTTTTTATGTGTGTAGGTGATCTTGAAGCAGGAACTTTCCAGCCTATTTGAAAGCTGTGTGGAATTTATCAATAGGAGATAATTATGAGTGAGCAAAAGGTAGCGATTGTAACCGGCGCAGGATCGGGCATTGGCGAGGCTACGGCTAAACGTTTTATTAGGGATGGGTACAAAGTTGTTTTAAACGGTCGTACGAAATCCAAGCTGGAGGCCGTTGCCAATGATTTAGGGCAGTCTGATGATGTGCTGGTGATTGATGGTGATGTTGGGTCACAGGATGATGTGACGCGCTTGATAGATGAGACTGTTGCTAAATTCGGGCGCATTGATGTTCTCGTGAATAACGCTGCCATCGCCGTTATGGGTGGTATCGAAGATGTTAGTCTTGAAGACTGGAATAACCAGATGAATATCAACGCAGGCGGCGTGTTTATGACGATCAAGGCTGCGTTGCCGCATCTTCTAAAAACTAATGGCAACGTCGTTAATGTCTCGTCAGTGTCAGGTCTTGGTGGTGATTGGGGACTGTTTTCCTATAATGCGACCAAAGGCGCTGTCAGTAACGTTACGCGCGCATTGGCTCTGGATCTTGGCGCACGTGGCGTGCGCGTGAATGCTGTGGCGCCAAGTCTTACTAAGACAGATATGACAGAAGGTCTGACCTCTGATGAAACTTTAATGGAAAAATTCAAGGATCGTATTCCCATGCAGCGTCCTGCCGAGCCGGCTGAAGTTGCGGATGTAATTGCATTTTTGGCAGGCCATGATGCGCGTTTTGTAAACGGTGTCGTGTTGCCTGTAGATGGTGGCGTGAACGCTTCTAACGGCCAGCCTAAGCTGGGATAAAAATATTAAAACACCCGCCATAGTTCAATGGCGGGTGTTCTTCTGATGCCGCAAGGGGCATGAGAGGAAATTAGTTTTCTTCAGTCTCGGTTTGTGATGCGCTAAATCCATCATCATCGATTTCGAAGTTGAATTCTGATTTAGACTGTTCTTCACCAGCGGCTGATTCAATGACTGCCAGCTCCGTGCCATCATTAGGTGTCATCAGGACGTATCCCAAACCCAAAACGGCAATAAACAGGGCGCCGACTACAAAATATAAAAATCCATTGTTGTTTTCGTTAGACATAGTGGTCTCCTTTCATTTCACTGTACTTACGCACCACGCGTAGATTTGTTCCGTTATTCTTGTAATAACATTGCAGCAACGGCAGCTGTTTGCTCTTTATTCAAGAGAATTTGATAAGCGCCGGTTTCGGTTTCCATGATATTAGCTTCCTCGTAAGGAATGCTGTATACGCGCGGTTGCGCTTCGGGCGCGATAGAGGGCTGTAATTCGAAATAGATATGATCGACATCTTGGTCTTTGTAGATAACGGCATCGACTTCTCCTGTGATATTTCCTTCAAAATCAATAATTTGAGCATTTTTGAGCATGCGCATATTCACATTGTCTTTGTTTTCCAGTGGTTCGATTATTGGCGCTGGCGCAGTTGATGATGTGTAGGCGGCTTTGGCTTTTTCTAGCTGTAAACCTGCATTTAAACCAGGGGAGGCAATATTGGCGCCATCTGCTACATCTTCAACTGCATCACCAATGGCGCTTACGATTGACTTGTCGGACTCCTCACTTTGTGTAATGGCATTGCTATTAACGCTTTCAGGTGTGCCGTCCTTGCTGAAGTACCATCCCGCAAAGAAGATGATGGCGACTACGAATAAACCGGACCACATAAAAAACGATACTGTTCGTTTAGCATAAGGCATGTTCGTATTTTGCTCTAGAATAGGGGCATTTTCTGGCTCGAAGCCATTTGCTTGTGACATGGTTCTGTAATCCTACTGTTAAATTAGATGCCTTGTGTTGCTTTAGGCTTTTTGGCCTGAGGCTCTTGCTCTGATTCTAGTTCTTCTAGCAGTTCCATAGGAATAGCGGCGCGAGAATCTGATTCAGGAAGCGTTACCGGCTGGTTAGGCTGGTAAAGGCCTTGTTCTTGCATATTTCCCAGAACTTCCTTTTCATCAATACTTTCAACACTTGCCCATACACTTACGCCAGACATGGCGAGAAGGGCTGTAGCAGTCAGGATTGTTGTACGGAATTTCATAGTAACCTCTATTTTTGTTATTCGCATATACCTACGCTTTAAGCCCTTGAAAGTTCCGCATAAAGTAGAACCAGCCTCCTGTGCAGGAGGCTGGTTTTCCACTTTGTGGGAGTACTACCGGGAGAGTAGTTATTAGTTTACAGCTGTGCGCTTGTAAGTTTGAAACTGTCCTGACTGAGCAGTTGTCAGTTGGAAGTTAGCGTCACCTTTATCATTTTTCACAACAGTTGTGTCGTTAAAGGCAATGGCTGCTTTTTCGCCACCCATGTTCAGGGTTTTGTTATAGCCAACGATGATTTTGTCAGCTTTACCGCCCTTGAATGACAGGTTATCAACATCAGCCAGGTTTTCGCCATCCGGTGTTACCAGGTGTCCGTCCATCAGAGCTGCTACGCTGTAGCCACCTTGTGGCATAACGCGTACTTTTGCGTCTGTGCTGTCTGCTTCATAGCTAAATGTTGCAGCTTGTTCGATCATTTCTTCTGTCAGGGAAGAGATGACATCACCTTCCTGGTTTTTCTTAGTAATCAGGCTGTAGTCATAGGCAACCATTTTACCAAGACCTGTGAAATCACCATCGGCTAGTACGACCATTTGAGCGTTACCGTTCTGGTCCAGAATAATGTCGTGAATTTTAGCAACACGATCACCGTCTACATTGTAGATAGGCTCGCCCAGCATGCCGCTGGCTGTCATACGGCTTTTGATAGAGACTTTTTCAAGTTCAATATCGTTGTCGTAGTTTGCTTTTGTATCAAACAATGTAGCGCGCACGCTCTCTACTGCTTTTTCTGTTTTTTCAGCAACCGTATTGGCAGCATCACCAACAGCGTCTTTCGTGTCTTCCCAACCTTGCTCGACTTCTTTTTCAGTCAGCTTGTGGGCATCTTCTTGGCCTTCAGTACGCTCAACTTTAACTTCTGTAGAAGTCTTTGCTTTAAGCTCTGCTTCAGCCATTGCTGGCGTGGCTGCAGACATAAGAACTGCCAGTGAGGCAGCTGCTAACAATTTTGTGTTCAGGGTTTTCATGGTTCTGATCCTTTCATTACCAAATCAATTATCGATTTACACCCTCTCTAACGTGTAATGTTTTGAAGTGTTCCAAAATATTTATAAAAAATTTGGCCGACGCTGTTAACGCCGGCCAGTGGGTTTGGGACTATGTGTGGGACTGTCCCATGCGGGGTAAAGTAGTAAGGGGATTAGTGCGTACGAATATCAATACGATCAAAGTGGCCCACTTGCTGTTCTGCTTTGGACTTTAAGTCTTCCAGATCAGCCAGCAGGTCAAATAGATAGCTATCGCTATGTGAAGCGTAATCCTGATCTTCGCTACGTTCGAAATATGTTTCGATTACCAGAATGTCTTCAGCAGGAATCTCGTTTCCAATATCATAAGGGGCATAACCTTTCTTGATATACATCTCGGCAACAAGTGGGTGTGTGATGCCACTAACTGTCTTTGTACTAATGATGTCATGCATTGTTCTCTTCCTTTCGTTGTTGGGACAATTCCAATATAGAACGCTTGTGTAACGGCAAAATGACTCCAATGTTTCTTTTGCGAAAAACTTCGTATCAGTTTTGTAACAGTTTCCGTGATGTGGCTTGGCGACATAAAAAAACGCCCTGCGGTGGGGCAGGGCGTTTTCTTGCGGGTGTCAGTAAATGTGATTAATCATCAAGATCAATATCATCTTCATCTGTCATGGCACCGGTAGCAGCACCGGCAGCACCGCCAATTATGACACCTGTGGCTACACTGCCACCTGTGACTGCGGCACCGACTGCACCGATACCGGCGCCGATACCACCGCCACTTAAGGCGCGGTCTGTTTTAGATGAGCCACAAGCGGCCAGAGACAAACAAGCAACTAATGCTAAAGCGAAAATCAGAGGTTTCATGATACTTACTCCTCTATTTTTAGTTGTTACTGGTTATAGATGTCTTGTTCGGCATTCAGCGGAGCCAAAGAAGCGATGTAGGCTTTTTCCCACTCGTCCAGCTCGATTGTGCCGCTGTCGTCCAGATCCAGTGCCAAGAAGCCTTCATTGATGAATTCTTTGGCAGACAGACCGTCTTCATCTTCATCGAAGCGGATCAGGCCAGAGTCCTGATAGAAAGCCTCGTAAGTGTATTCAGTCAGATCTGTGTAACCATCGTCGTTATAATCAACGAAGCGGTATGTTTCTTTTTCCATTGGAATAATGGTGTACATGGTTTCCTGATCCCATTCGATATTATCGATAACTTCGTTGCCGTCCTTATCGAAGACATAGAACAGTTTTTCACCAACTTCTTCGCGTGAATACATACCGTCATTGTTCACATCGAACATAGAGAATTTAATCTGGTTTGTTTCAGGAAGTGTGCGTGTTTGTACTACAGTTGTTGTTTTTTCTGTTTCTGCTTGTGCGGCCGGAATGGCGCCCATCAGGGCTACGGCTGCTACAGTGGCTGATAAAGCTAAACGTTTCATGACAAGTTCTCCTTTGTGTAATGACTTGTAGATAGCAAACGAAATGCCGTGTGATTTGTTCCTTAAAATTAGTAAAAAATAAAAAGGGCCCGAAGGCCCTTAGTATTCAAATGATAGTTGTTATGTGTTCTTAGAGTTAATCTGTTGTTGCGTCGTCGATTTCATCGCCGATTTCTTCACCGACCTCTCCAATACTTTCAGCGAGTTCTTCGCCAGGGCTTTGCTGGTCCATCTCCTCGTAGGCGACGATTGCAAAAATGCCTAGAAGTAGGACAATCACGATAGTTAACAGGGACTTATTGTTCATGACTATTACTCCTTTAATTCAGTCTAATTAATTAGCTGCATCTTGTACTGTTTCACCAGCATTCTCGATGTCTTGGCCGGCGCCTTCAACAGTGTTACAAGCTGTGATGCCCATAGATAGAAGGCCTAAGCCCATCAAAGTCAGTAATGTTGTACGTTTAATCATTGTATTAATCCTTTCATTGCCTTTGCATTCAGTGATACTTACGTATGAAATTGCTAAAAGTTCCTACAGAAAACGATCTGCCAGTATGTAACCAGCCAAACTAGCCAGTAGCAGGGTCGTTTTAGGGTTTTCATTAATAGGTTTGCTTAATTCCTCATCCGCAACATCCATTGCTAAATGAATTGTTTGAAGCAGTTCCTGACGTGCTTTTTCAGCACGGCGCTGCTTATATTGCATAATTAAATAAGCTGCCAAAGTTGTAATAATGGCGAGAGCGAACGCTCCGGCACCTGCATAAAATGCAGCGACTTGTGGCTCATAATTTGCGTTCATCCATAAGAACGCTGCATAAACCAAGAAGCCAAAACCCGTCAGGACGAGAAGGCCGGTTAGGGCAGCGAGCCCTAACCCTGCCTTTGTGCGCCCTGTAAAGGGCATGGCGTTGCTAATTATGCGGTTAACGAGCATTTGCTCTGCTGTTTCTAACAACGCACTCATGGCTTATCTCCGTGCCAATAGCATGCTTGCCAGTACACCAACACCAAATGCTACGGCGACTGATTTGCCTGGTTTAGCTTTTACGCCAGCTTCAAGACTCTTGTATGTGTCTTGTGCGCGGTGCTCCATTTCACCAATGCGGTGAGCAAGCATCTTTTTCATTTCCTGAGTATGCTGCGTACCATCTTTGCGAATGTGCTTAGTCAGCTCCACAACATTTGTACGTAGGGAATCAAGATCTTCGCGGATTTCGTCGATTTCGGGATATGTAGTTTTCTTAGACTTAGGCATCTTGGCCTCCTTCGTTAAATTAATTTGCCTTGCAATAATTCAACGATGCAGGTGCGAAGAAGTTCCGAATTTTTCAGAAAATGTCTAATTAGTCGATTTTGCCGGTGAACATATAACCGACACCACGGACTGTTTTAATAAGTGTAGGGGACTTTGTATCATCGCCAATCTTTTTACGAAGGCGTGCGATCTGGATATCGATGGCACGGTCATAGACGTCATACTCGCCGTCACGAGTTAGCGTGAACAGTCTTTCGCGGCTTAGAGCTTTGTTAGGGGACAGTAATAAAGCCTCTAATAACTTGAACTCGCCAGTAGTTAATTCTGCTGATGAAGAGTCTTTATTATATAGCTGGTATTGGTTGCGATCGAGAATCCATTGTCCTTCGAACGCAATTTTTTCTGCTGTGTCCTCGGATTCTTTGGGTGCTGCCGGGGAATCGTTGCTCGGTTCTTTGCGGCGCAGTACAGCCTTAATACGCGCAGACAACTCACGCATCTCGAATGGCTTGGTAATATAGTCGTCTGCACCCATTTCTAGGCAGACAATCTTTTCAGTTGTATCGCTTTTGCCTGATACGACAATGATACCGGCGCTTGTTTTTGAGCGGAATTGGGGGATTAAAGTCAGACCTTCGCCGTCCGGAAGCACCAAATCAAGAAGAATTACATCTAAATGCTGATCAGCTTTTTCCAGTGCCGATGCAGAGTCTCCGGCAGTTACGATTTTGTAGCCGTCTGCCTCTAAGTATTGCGTGATAACGATTTGCAGGTTTTCGTCATCATCGATACTAAGCACTGTTTTCTTGTTCATGGTTTTTGGTACCACGCTTGTTACAAAAATGAAACAAAGTTTTTCAGTATTGAAACGAAAGTGACAAAAGGGGGTTACATGGCTGTCCTATATTGAAACTGTAAGCAACGAAAACAAAAGGAATAGATACCATGTTTAACAATGCAGCACTTATTCAAGAAACAGAACGCCTGAACAAATTTGCGCGATGCTGAAGACTTGGTTCAGTCCGCATTATTGCGCGCTATTGAAAAGAAACACATGTTTAAAGAAGGTACAAATCTGTACAGCTGGGTTTCAAAGATCATGTTTAATATGTTTGTTTCAAAATACCGTCGTAAGGTAAAATTTGAAAGCCAGTATGATCCAGAACCTTATTTGGAAAAGCAAAGTGTTAAGGCACAGCAGGACATCGAAATGGAAGTCCAAGATGTTGAAAAGGCTATGCAAACACTTTCAGAAGATCACAAAGACATTCTTATTATGGTTTGTGTAGAGAATATGCAATATGCCGAAGTAGCTGAGAAACTGAATATCCCTGTAGGTACTGTTCGTTCACGTTTGTCACGTGCTCGCGATAGTCTGGAGCAGGCTATGACTCAGCCTAAGGTAGATGCTTTCATGACACCGGCTCCTGAAATGGCCGCACGCATGGCAGCGTAATATAAAGAGTTCTAGTTCCCACTCAACTCCCCTGTATCTAGACCCGGTTAGCGCCGGGTCTTTTCTTTTGGTTTAATTATTTAGGTGAGTATTAAGCCGCTTTTTTCTGCCGCTGGATCTGGTTCAAAATTTCTTTCTTCAGATCAGCTTCTACGATCGGCTTAGGAAGATAGGCATCCATACCAGCCTCGATACATTTATCTTTGTCTCCGACCAGCGCGTGGGCTGTCATACCGATAATAGGGGTGTGATCCAGTTTTTTGCGCTTCTCCAGGCTGCGAATTTCTTTTGTTGCTGTGAAGCCGTCCATTTCGGGCATCTGGATATCCATCAGTACGACGTCATAGTGGTTGTTTTGCCAAAGTTCTAGAGCCTCTACGCCAGTATTGGCTACGTCAAAGGTGATACCAATGTCTTCTAAAATATAGCTGATAACTACTATATTGCCTTGGTAGTCTTCGACAAGAAGCGCTTTGCTCTCGCCGTTTAGGGACGCTTTGATTTTATCGTCCAGTTTCTTGCTGGTTTTTCCTTTGTCCTGTTCGATAACGGTTTCAGTCGTTTTGTATGGAATAATCAGACTGAAGGTAGAGCCTTTTCCAGCCTCACTGCTTAGGAAAATATCTCCGCCCATTAGTTTCGCTAGGTTGCGAGAAATAGGGAGGCCAAGGCCTGTGCCGCCGTATTTACGTGATACGGATGAATCTCCTTGTTTGAATTTTTCGAAAACTAGGTCGAAGTTTTCCGGCGAAATACCAATGCCGGTATCGGATACATTGATGCGCAAGAAATCTTTGCCGTCGCGTTCTTCGATTTCCGTGCTTATTTTTACGCCGCCATCATCAGTAAACTTAATGGCATTACTGATCAGGTTAACTATGATCTGACGCATACGCACAGGGTCACCATGGAATGATTTGTTTTTCAGTGCTTCGTATTCAAATACAAAGCTAATACCTTTTTCATTGGCTTTTACGGCCATCATACTAATGACTTCTTCAAATAGCTTGCCAGGTTCGAAATCAGTAACTTCAAGCTCAAGCTCGCCGCTTTCAATTTTAGAGAAGTCCAGTACGTCATTAATCAGGTCTTTGAGGGATGATGTACTTGATAGCAAGGTGCCAATCAGCTGTTGCTGTTTATCATCCATATTGTCTTTGCGCTTATCCAGAATTTCAGCAATACCGCTGATGGCTGTTAGCGGTGTTCTGATTTCATGGCTCATATGGGCCAAAAATTCACTTTTTGCCCGGTTGGCACTTTCGGCTTGTTCTTTTTCTGCCGCCAGCTTCTCTTGCGTTTTGACCATATGCGTGATGTCAGTATGAGCGCCGACTAAACGTGTTGCGTTACCATTCTCATCAAACAAACCTTTTGCACGGGATTGAACCCATACCCATCGGCCCGAGCTGTGCTTCATGCGGAACTCTTGGCGATATTCAGATAGCTCAGCATTTAGGTACTGTTCAACATAGGCCATGACCTGATCTACATCATCAGGATGGATAAGATCTTTGGCGTCTTCTATAGTGCCGTTACCTGCTTTTTGATCGTAACCAAGCATCTCGAAAAAGCGGCGTGAATAAAAAATTTGATCGTTTTTAATGTCCCAATCAAAAATTCCGTCTTCTGTCCCCTCTACTGCTAGCATAAAGCGCTCTTCTGTATCTTTTAAGGAGGCGGCGACTACATTGCGAGATCTTTGAGCGCGTAGCAGAAAGCTATTGAAAATCAGAAGTAAGGCCGTACCAATTGAAATGCTTATTAGCAGAGTGTTCAAATATTGTGTTTTAGTATTTTCCAATGAATCGAAACGCTCGTCCAAAATTTGGTACTGCTCTTCCAGTATGTCCGAATTAATGCGCGTTATGTTGTTTTTGAGTGAGTCGACAATTTCAACGTCTTCGAGAAACGTCTTATCAACCTGTGGTGCAAATGTCTGGGCACGCAATTCAAGTTCTTTGGAGAAGTCGGTAAAATAGCTTCTGATTTCAGCTAGACGACTTTGTTGTGAGGGATCATTGTCAGTAAGTTCGTTTAAGGTAGCCAAGTGATTTGAAACATCACCTTTTTTAAGCTCGTAATCTTCAAGGAATTCCTCTTCGCCGGTTAGTAAGAAGCCGCGCTGCGCCGCTAACATACCTTCAATCAGTGTGGATAGCTGTTCTGAAGTTGCAATGATATCATGCGATTCCATGACAAGATCGTCTGTCTTGTCGAGTTGTTTATCTCCTGTGATCATGCTGTACATCAGCGAGCCCGAGCACGCGACCAGGATCACTACAAAGATCAGGAAGTTCCTTACAAGCACTTTGTCCATTTTTGCTTTCGGCATGAATCTATGAATACATTACTTCTTATAGGCTTATCAATGATTCTACCACAAAAAAGCGCCCCAAAATCACTTTTGGGGCGCTTTATTTTAATTATACGTTATTTAAGCCGGTGGGGTACGGCCTCTGAGTGCGTGTACAACAGTGGCAATCAGGAATAATACTAGAAACACTACGAATAGTATTTTAGCAATTTCTGCAGATGCAGCGGCGATCCCGCCAAAACCTAATACACCTGCAATTAATGCGACTACTAAAAATGTTAATGCCCAACCTAACATGACAGGCTCCTTTCGTTGTTCTGAACATTGGCCCGAAATATTTGGTATCGGGCGAACTCGGTTATTCCAACGTATGAGGGACGGTGTGGTTCCGAAAAAATAATTGGGAACAAATTCTTTCTTGTCGCGTTTGCTAAACGTTCCTTCTGCACAACAGAATTATAAAATTGAAAGGATTGTAACAATGAAACATTTATATAAATTCGCTTTGGGTACCGTTGCTGTGTTTGGTCTGTCCGCTACGACGGCACAAGCAAATGACTTTACTTCACACCATTTGGTTGATGAAAAGCCATATGAAAGATATGCAGAGCAGCTGCCGTCAGATGAGAAGCTGGAGCTTCGTGAATATCTGGATTATGAACAGCGCGAACCATGTCAGAACTACCAGCCCATTCCACAAGGCTTCATCATGGATGGTTGTCACTTGAAGCGTGAAGAGCCGAAAGTAACAACTAAATATGTTCCGATGAAAGAGCCTGAGCCACAAATGCAAATTGGTGATGTAATTAGTGATTACGAAATCAACTTCGCATTCGATAGTGCAGCTATTGAGCCTGCGGCCGGTTATACAATTGATCAGATTGCTGAAGAGATCAAAGAGTACAAACCTGGTGAGGTAACAGTTGCTGGTCATACAGATACAGTAGGTTCAGCAGCTTATAATGCTGATTTGTCAGCACGTCGTGCCGATGCTGTTTCTCAGGCATTAACAGATCACGGTGTTGAAAACCGCATTATTGATGAGGAAGCATATGGCGAGAGCGATCTTGCTGTAGAGACACGTGATGAAGTTCGCTTAAGAGAGAACCGTCGTGTTGTTGTTGAATTCCGTAAATAATCTAAGCTATACAGAAGAGGGGCTTAGGAGCCCCTCTTTTTCTATCGCTGGTGTGAGAGTAACCATGAGTTCCGAGACTGTTTTTACAGACTATGAAATTCAAGCCTTGTTGGATGGCGCGCTTGCCCCTGAGGAAGAAAAGGCAGTGCGGGAGTTAATCGAAACTAATGAAGATGCTCGTAACCGATACAAGCAGCTTAAGGCTCAAAAAATGGCGCTTAAGAGATGGTGGGTTTCGCAGGTTAAGCACTAAGTCCGATTACACGAAACATGAGATAAGCCTTTTCTAGTTGTTCAGCAGAAAGGGCTTTTTTATTTTTCTGAGCCATAATTTTATACGACTGATATACAGGGATATGCTGAAAGCCCCATGTTTTCAGTGTTTTAACGTTTGCGCGTATACTCTGACCTTATAGCATTTAAGCAAGGAGGGCTAGATGGCACGTAGTACAGCAACTAATATTATTGGTTTTCGTAATTCTCAAAAGTCGGGTGGTAATTCACATGAAATGGCAGCTAAGTTGTCTGCTTTGGATAAGTCTCAGGCATGTATCGAGTTTGAGTTGGACGGCACAATTATTACGGCCAATCAGAACTTTTTAGATACGATGGGGTATGCGCTTGAAGAGGTGCAGGGCAAACATCACAGCATGTTTGCCGAACCTTCATACGCAGCGAGCGCCGAATATCGAGAGTTTTGGGAAACTCTTGCAGAGGGGCGCTTTCAAGCGGCTGAGTATAAGCGCCTTGGTAAGGGAGGCAAGGAAGTCTGGATTGAGGCCTCTTATAACCCCATTCTGGATAAGCATGGCAAGCCCTTTAAAGTTGTTAAATATGCCACTGATGTAACAAGCCGTAAGATGGAATATGCGGATTTATTAGGGCAGGTTACTGCGATTAACCGTTCGCAGGCTGTTATTCACTTTGATCTTACGGGCAAGATTGTCGATGCCAACGAGAATTTTCTGTCTGTGATGGGCTATTCGCTCGAAGAGATTAAGGGGAAGCACCACAGTATGTTCGCAGAGCCTGACTATGCACAAAGTGATGAATATAAGTCATTTTGGGAAGCGTTGCGACGCGGTGAGTTTCAGGCAGGGCAATATCGCCGTTTAGGTAAGGGTGGTAAGGAAATCTGGATTGAAGCCTCTTACAATCCTATTCTTGATCTCAATGGTAAACCTTTCAAGGTTACCAAGTTTGCTACTGACTTAACGCCCCGAAAGGAAGAGAATCGTCAACTGGCTGACGATTTTGAAGCTAATGTGCAATCATTGGTGCAGGTGGTCGCATCTTCTGCGACGCAGATGCAGTCCACAGCACAAACCTTGGCAGCGGGGGCCGAAGAAACCAGTACGCAGTCAAATACCGTAGCCGCAGCAACAGAAGAGCTGTCCGCATCTGTGAACGAGATTTCAGGGCAGGTGACGCACTCAGTCAAAATTGTTGATGATGCTGTTGCGGAAGCTAAGAAATCTGAACAGCTTGTGGCAGGCCTTCTGGAGGCGGCAACGAAAATTGGTGAAGTTACGGCGCTAATCTCTGATATTGCGAACCAGACCAACTTGCTGGCGCTTAACGCGACTATTGAAGCAGCGCGAGCAGGCGAGTCCGGTAAGGGCTTTGCCGTTGTGGCTTCTGAGGTTAAGTCTCTGGCGGCGGAAACAGCTAAGGCTACCGAGGAAATTGAGTCACAGATTAATGGTATTCAAGATGTCAGCCGTTCAACTGCGGATGCGATCCAGAATATTACCAAGGTGATCACTAATGTAAGTGAGATCAGCACAACAATCTCGGGAGCTGTTGAAGAGCAGTCTGCGGCAACGCGCGAAGTATCATCGAATATCGCGGGTGTACAAACTGCTGCCAACGAAACAGGTCAGTCTTCTGCAACGATGCTTGATGTTGCCAAGGGGCTTTCAGAGCATTCAGAGGATTTAAGCAAGCGTGTTGAAGACTTTTTGAGAAATGTGCGAGCTATGTAACCAATAGATTTATTCCTACGAATAATATGCGGTGTGCCTTTCTAAAACGGGGCACACCGATTTTATTTTTAGGGTTGAGGCGTGGGGAATCAGCTTTTCTTGCGTATAAACTCAACTATCTGAATAACCATTTAAAAATAGCCTTATCGTGGTGAAGGGCTGTAGTGAACATGCTATCTTATGTGGCAGTGCAGCGATAAATAAAGAAAGTCCAGGTTGTGAAAAGAATTCTACCCTTTTTTGTCTTTGGTATCATTATCGCGTTAGCTGTATGGCAGCTGGACACAATAAAGTCTCTTTTTAGCTCTGAGAATCAGGCAGGACGCGCAGTTGGGCGCGGCAGTGTCGCTGTGAAAGTTATAACGCAGCCCGTTGAAATGACGAATAATGACCGCGTGTTTGCCGCGGTCGGTACTGGCCGAGCAAGATTGTCTGTTGCTTTGTATCCGGCAGTTTCTGAAGAAGTTAAAGAAGTGCTTTTTGAAGCGCAGCAAGAAGTACAATCAGGTGATGTTCTAGTGCAGCTGGATGATCGCGAAGAGCAGCTGGCTTTAAAATTGGCTGAGGTAAGACTGAAAGATGCAAAGAGCCTTCTTGATCGTTACGAAAAGGCGGTTAAAGAGGGTGCTGTGCCCGAGAGTGAAGTTGACTCGGCTCGTGCTGATTATGAGGGGGCGCAGGTAGCCTTAGATCAGGCAAAGCTAGCTATAGAAGACCGTCAAATTATTGCGCCTTTCGATGGTGTTGTTGGTATTCCGTCAGTTGATCCGGGTGACCGTGTGGGGCCTGATACTTTGATCACAGGCCTTGATGATCGTGCTGTTCTGCATATTGATTTTGAAGTTCCAGAAGCTTTGGCAGGGGATCTTAAAAATGCGCAGTTAGAAAAGCAAAAAATTACTGCGACAACGCCTGCTTACCCCGATGAAGTTTTCGAAGGGTATATTTCTGCACAAGAAAGCCGTGTTGACCCTGCGCGCCGAACATTGATGGCGCGTGCCAGCATTCTCAATGAAGACGATATGCTGCGCCCAGGTATGTCATTTGATACGGTTTGGGCGATTAAAGGGAAGCCTTATGCCACTGTGCCCGAAATTGCCGTGCAATGGGGGCGTGAAGGGTCTTATATTTGGCTTATCCGTGACGGCAAAGCACATGAGGTCGCAGCAAAAGTAATTGCGCGTAAGGCAGGGCTAGTCTTGATGGAGGGCGATATCAAAGCTGATGATGTCGTGGTTATAGAAGGTTTGCAACGTTTGCGCGCAGGTCAGGACGTGGAAGTATTAGGTGAGGGTGCTTAATGAGTTTTTCTGGCAATAATCTTACAGCACTTGGGGTTAGTCGCCCTATCTTGATTGCCGTTGTTAACCTCTTGATTATGCTTGCTGGTGTTGCAGCATTTTTAGGGGTGGATGTGCGCGAGTTGCCTAATGTTGACCGCCCTGTGGTCAGTGTTCGCGCAAACTATGCCGGTGCCTCGCCCGAGACCATGGACTCAGAAGTTACCAGTATCGTTGAAGGTGCCGTTGCACGCGTATCAGGCGTGAGCAGTATTGAGTCATCCAGTGAAGAAGGCAATATGCGTATTCGCGTTGAGTTTAATCCTGGCGTGGATTTGAACACGGCTGCGAGTGATGTACGCGAAGCGGTTAGCCGTGTGCAACGTCAGTTGCCTGAGGACGTTGATGAGGTTCAGGTAGTTAAAGCAGATGATGATGCGCGCGATATTATGCAGCTCTCTGCTTACAGTAATACGCTATCAAAACAGGTTCTCGCTGAACGTATCGAGAAAGATGTTGCGCCTGAGCTGCTCTCTGTTGACGGTGTGGCGGATGTGCGTCTCGATGGTGATCAAGCCCGTGTATTGCGGGTTCAGATTAAGCCTGCACGTTTGGCTGCTTATCGTATTGCGATACCGGATATTGTTTCGGCACTGCAAAATACACGTTTTGATGTCCCCGCAGGTAGTTACAAGTCTGATGGTCAGGAGCTTATCGTTAGAGCTTATGCCACAGTGGTGGAGCCTGAAGAGATTGAACGCCTGCATATTACCGATGATGTGCGTATTGGAGATGTTGCGGAAGTTTATTATGCGCCAGAGGAAGCGGAGTCTTATTCGCTGCTTAATGGTCGTATGGTGATTGGCTTGGGGATTGTGCGTCAGGCGGGTTCTAATACGATTGATATCTCCAATGAAGTGCGCGAGCGCGTTGAAAAGATCAATAACCGTGCGCGTGATTTCGAAATTGTTGTGACGTCAGATGATGCTGAATTTATTACAGGCGCATTGTTGGAGGTCATCTACACATTGTGCTTTGCCGTTCTGATTGTGCTGATTGTTATTGCACTGTTCTTGGGGCAACTGCGTGCAACATTAATTCCTGCTGTTACCATGCCGGTCTCAATCATTGGCACGCTTGCTGCGATTTGGGTGTTTGGTTTTTCCATCAACCTCTTGACGTTGCTGGCGCTTGTTTTGGCGACGGGCTTGATTGTTGATGATGCGATTGTTGTGCTGGAAAATATTCAGCGTTTGCGCAGCAAAGGTCAGGAAAAAATGGCGGCCGCTGTGTTGGGGACGCGTCAGGTTTTCTTTGCTGTTATTGCAACAACGATCACGCTTGTCTCTGTGTTCTTGCCTATTGCCTTCTTGCCGGGCCAGACGGGTATGCTGTTCCGTGAATTCGGTATGGTGTTGGCAATTGCCGTGTGTATCAGCTCATTTGTTGCGGTTACGTTGTGCCCTATGATGGCTTCTCGACTGCCGCATTTGTCGCATGGCAATCCGACTATTGTGCGTGTTCGTGATTTCTTGAATGGTGTCGGCGGGCGCATGGGGGGCTTTTACTTTAAAACTTTAAAAGGGCTTCTGGCGCATAAAATTCTGGCCTTGTTTGTAGCGATCACCATAGCTGTCTGCGGTGCGGGTGGTTTTCTGCTGCTTGAGCAAGAATTGATGCCGCGTGAAGATCGCGGAGAGGTGCGTATTTTCCTTACAGGCCCTGACGGGGCATCTCTGGCTTATTCTGATGAGCAGGCGCGCAAGGTTGAGGCAGTATTACAGCCTTATAAAGAGCAAGGTGTTATCACAGATATATATTCCGTCATTGGTCGCTGGGATAAGAACCGTGCCTTCATTACGGCGACTTTGGCTGATTGGGAAGGGCGCAATATAAGCCAGATGGATCTTGCGGATGAAATTAATAAGGTCGTTGCTGATATGCCGGGAGCGCAGGTGCGCGTTATTCAGTCCAGCAGCCTTAGTTTCCGCGGTGCGGGTGCTGGTGTGGAGCTTGCCATCTTGGGCAACAGCTATGACGATCTAGCTGTAACAGCAGATAAGCTGTCGGAGGCGTTGCAAGACCAGATTGCCGAGATAAATGATGTGCGCATTCAGTTCGATACGTCTCAGCCTGAAATGTCGTTTAATATTGATCGCGAAAAGGCCAATGATCTGAATGTGCCGCTTGATCGTATTTCCCAAACATTGCGCGTGATGGTCGATGAATATGATGTGATTGATTTGAGCGTCGATGATCAATCTGTGCCTGTCATGATGGGGCCTGCGGACGGTACGATTAATGACGCGGGTGATTTGATCAATATTTTTGTGACGAATACCGATGATGAATTAGTGCCGCTGAGCGCATTGCTGACAGTGGATGAACAAGGCGTGGCGGCAGAGCTTGATCGCTTCGCGCAGCGCCGTGCGATTATGATGGATATTGGCGTTGATACGGGTGTACCGCTCGGCGATATCATAAGTCGCGTTCGTGATGTTTCGGACTCTGTTTTGCCAGCCGGTAATAACATTGAATTTCTTGGTGAGGCCGCAACATTGCAGGAGTCTAATCACGAAGTTGCGATTACATTTATGATTGCGCTGCTGGTAGTATTCCTTGTTCTTGCTGCACAATTTGAAAGTCTGGGCAGTGCCGTAATTGTTATCTTTACTGTGCCGTTCGGTCTTGCGGCAGCTATTTTTGCACTGCTGTTAACAGGGCAGTCTTTAAACATCTATAGCCAGATCGGTCTTGTGATGCTGATTGGTTTGATGACTAAGAATGCGATCTTACTAGTCGAATTTATGGACCAGATTCGCGATGAAGGTAAGAGCGTGAACGAGGCTATCATGGAAGGTGTGCAGGTGCGTTTGCGTCCTGTGATGATGACTGTGCTGTCAACTGTTCTGGGTAGCTTGCCGCTTATCCTAAGTGAAGGGCCGGGTGCCGAGGCGCGTAATGCGATTGGCTGGGTTGTGTTCGGCGGGTTGGGGCTGTCGACCATATTTACGCTGTATTTGGCACCGCTTGGGTATTCCCTGATTGCGCCGCTGGTTAAGCCGCGTGCCCATGCAGGGCAGGAACTGGAAAAACAGCTGCGTGATGCTGAGCGAGGGGCAGAAACATGAGACGTTCTATACTGACTTTTGCTGCAGCATTATTGTTATCATCCTGTACCGTAGGGCCTGATTACCAAGCGCCTGATCTTAATGCGCCATCGAATTTCGTATCGCAGGATGTGTTGTCTTTGTTGAATGACGGTAAGCAGGATGCTGCGGTGAAAATCGACTGGTGGACAGGGTTTGAGGATGAGATTCTGAATGCTCTTGTTGCCGCAGGGCTAGAGCATAACTTCGAAATTGCTGCGGCAGTTGCGCGCGTTAAAGAAGCGCAGGCACGTGTTGGTCTGGCAGATGCCGGTGATGCTTTGTCTATTGATGCGGGGGCAGATGCCGATGTGTCTGAGCGTCAGGAGCTGAATGGCGATACTGAGCAAACGACGACCCGTAGTATGTCAGGTAGTTTGGGTTTTGGGCTGCCGCTGGATATATTTGGCCAAACGCGCCGCGATGTCGAGGCGGCCAATGCTGCGCTTGAATCTGAAAATGCTGCGCTAAAAAGTGTAGTTCTTGATGTCAGTACGGACGTCGCCAGCGAGTATCTTACATTGCGCGGTAATCAACGTCAGCTTGAATTGCTGCGCGAGTCAGTGGCCTTGCAAGAGAAGACAATGTCGATTGTGAATAGCCGTTATAAGGCAGGTCTGGCACCTGAACTGGATTTACGCCGCGCCGAGACGTCCGTGGAGAATTTACGTGCCAGTATTCCGCCCCTTGAAGAGGATTTGAAAAACTCTCGTAATAGGCTGGCGACTTTGACAGGTAAGTTCCCGGGTGAGTATGAACAAATGCTGAGTGCACAAAAGGCAAGCCCTGTATACAAAAGTGCGATACCTGAATTGATCCCGATGCAGGTATTGAAGATGCGCCCGGATGTGCGTCAGGCCGAGGCTGATTTGAAAGAGGCTGTTGCCAATATCGGTGTGGCGGAGGCGGATTATTATCCAGCCCTGCGCCTGACGGGCAATATCAGTATCGGCACAACAATTGTCAGCAGTGTGTCGCCTACAGAGGTTCTGGTAGCCACTATCGGCGGTTTGATTGATCAGGTGCTTACTGATGGTGGTGCACGGGCAGCTAATCTGGATATTACCAAGGCACGGGCGGAAGCAGCGCTTGCCACCTATGAGCAGACTTTGCGAACAGCGTCGGAAGAGGTGGAGCGCTCTCTAGCCGCGATTGAATCATCACTCAAACGACAGACTTCGCTGGAAAAATCGGTGTCTTCCAGTCAGCGCAGTTTTGCGCAGGCCGAGACGCTGTATCAGCAAGGTTTGATCAGCTTCCTTGATGTCGTGGATGCGCAGCGCGTTCTAGCAAGTGCCGAGCAGAATTTAGCCAGTGAGCGCACAAATTACGCTACGCAAATTGCCGCGTTGTTCCGTGTGCTTGCTATTGGAATTGATGATATTTCTTATGCGGATGCGGAGCAATGAGTGTCGAAAAAAATACAGATACTCTTAGAAGTATTGTTAAAATTACTCCATTAGGTGTAGCAGAGCATCAAATAATGACAGCTATCGATCTTTTAAGGTCTAAAAATTATATATGTTGCTATACGTTAGCGGCATGTGCTTATCAAATATGCGATGATATACATCGTAAGGTGCTAGATGGTACAAATGAAACTATGCATAATAAAATTAAATCTGCTGGTGATGAATTAGAAGACCAGACCTATACAGGTGAACAACTAATTACATTTCACAGAAGGCATTTTAATAATTTGAAGCATTATGATGTAAACTTTCAACATACTCTATATGACGCGGAAACATGTCATTCGATGATTGCTTTAGCGATTTTTGAATTTGGTGGAGTGGCTGCGTCAGGTCAAACAGACGCTATGCAGAGCTTTCTAGCTGAAGAATGCGATAGGTCTTGTCCTTTATCGTACCTATACGATCGGACGTAGTATTTAATTATTACTATGGGAAGAAATGGTGGCGCGGCTGGGATTGAATTTTATAGCTAAGTAACTGTTATAATTATATTCATATTCTACAGTAGAGATTGATGCCCCTAATTTTGCCCCTACGTTTAGGCGGTGACTGCGAGTTTTCTTTTTATAAAAAGTACGATGTTCTTGTTTTGTTCTTTACTTGGTTCTGCGGTTGTGGAATCCATAAAGGTATGAGTTGGCAATCGATATATCAAAACATGGCTTTTACGCCATATAAAACAGAAATGGCGGCATATCACGAATTGCGGGATAGCGTTAAGACCATATATTACTTCATTCAGGGGCAAGCCAAGGTTTATGAGTTGCGGGATGCGCTAAGGCATATCGACTATGTTTCCTGTTCGCAGTTAATAAGGCGGGAAACTAAGAGAATCCGAGACTGTATGTATTGGGAAGATGAAAGTGCAAGGGATGAAGTTTGCAAAGAGGCGCTAGGTGCGATAGTAAGAAATTTAGAAAAGCATGGCTCAAGATAACTTGCTAGAGAGGTTTGTTTGGAATTTATTGTCGCATTATTAAAATTTGGTTTGTTTGTTGCAGTTATATCAATTGCTTACATGGTAGGGGTGGACTATGGGGCGGCAGTAGGCTGGGCAACGTTTTTTGTACTGGGATCATTAATTGATATAAATAGTAAGCTAATGGACATTGTAGAGGCATTGAAAAAGAATGGTTAAAGGGCTTGCATCGTTTGCTAATGCAAAGTTAGGTGGTTGGCATAGAGTATGGATAGCGTTATCCGTACTTTATTTAAATTTTCCTAATAGCGTCCATCCTGAAAGAGTTAAAGAAAGTATGCCGCCTGAACAAGCTGCGGCGGTAACAGATTATTGGTATTTTAGAGACCCTTCTGATTATAGCTTAGGGGTAAGTGATTATGTTTTTAAATTAGATAATGGCTATAATATTCAAATTACAGCACGTTCACTAGAAAATAAGCTGAAAAACAAAAAGAATGAGAATCTTAGAGAACATGAGATTCTAGTTTTTGGTGATAAAAGACTGACCATTTTAGTTCCCGAAGATGCCACAGATACTAGTATCTTGAACACCCTTGGTTTACTTGAAACAGTTGGTGAAATAAACTTTGATAAGGATGAATTTGACGTCACTACATTTATTTTGCCTGAGGAAGAGGCAGAGCGTTTAACTAATGAAGAGCGATTTCGTCTTATTAAGGCTAACGTTCGTGCGCGTCAAATGCTTGCTGCTTATGATGATTTAAAGTTAATTGGTAAAGCCTATCTAAATGCAGAAAAAAAGGCGCTGTTTAAATACCGTTTAGAGCATTTAGGGGTGTGCTTTTTGTTCTGGTTTTTTCCAGTTATGTTTGTTTACTCTATGGGCTGGACGCTTCTATGGATATATCGCGGGTTTAAAAGTTGATTTAATTCAAAATTCTTATGTTCTTTCAGTGTATTAAATAACTAACTTCTTTTTATAGTGTCAAAAAATTCAGGTGGTCAGGCTCTTGCTTATGCCCCAGCGTTTGCCGCGTATTTTTCCCTGATAATGTGCGTTTATGTTCGGTAGGTCGGCGCTAGGGTCTATTCCTTTGCAGATATAGGTTAGTACGCCGTTAAGAGGTGATAATGGCGATAGTTTGCCAAAGGGCGGGTATTTAATCGTTTTAAATACTACGCGCTCTTTATTCCATTCAAAAGGTAGCCATTGCTTTAACGCCCTTTTGTAGTCTCTTTGGTAGTGCGCTGGGATGTGCAACAATAAATGGACGTGGATGCCTTTGGTTTGTCCGTTCTCGATGGTGTAGATGTAGGCAACGGGCAGGCCGCGATATTGTAGCCATTTTCTTGTTCGTTCCAGTATTCTGGTTACGAATTGCTGCGGTCTTTTATGGTCTGCGTGGTCGTCATAATGAATGGTGAAAAACCTGTTTAACGGCATTCCTTCATAATAGGCTTTCTCTGCTGCTGCTATCAGGTTGTTAACCTGCTTTTCGGTAAGGTAATTATGATAATGGCGATAGTATTTTTTGCCTATACTATATAAGTGCGTGTTTGTCTCTGTGGTCTGTAACATTGGCTTTCTCTAGGGTTTTGCTGCAATTTGACTGTTCAGTTTTTTCCGTTGAAAGTGCGGGCATTTGTCGGTGATTGTCGGCTAATGTCGGTCTATCCATTCTTTTAGGGTGTGCGTTGAATATAGGATTTTGCCGTTTACTTTTTGATAGGGCGGGCTTAATTTTTGCGCTCTCCATCGTTCCAGTGTTCTAACTGAAATGCGAAGGTATGCGGCTGCTTCTTTTGCGGTTATATATTCTGTCATGGTTAAAGGGACGGGGCATTGCGCCCCGCCGTCTAATTTATTTGGCTTCCAGAATTTCAACGGGTGTTATCAGGACGTATCGCCCGTGCCAGCCGTCTTCGCGTTCCTCGCGATGGGTAATAATATCCAGCCCGTATTTGTGGCGTAGGATATGAATATACGCCCCTAGCCTTAATGCCCAAGTGTTTGATTGCTCTAAGGCTGTTGTGCCTTTGCTTCTACTTTTCACAAGCGCGTATAAGGTGGTGGCAGGCTTACCTTTAATGATGAAGGTGCGGGCTTTGCCGTCTAGCCATGCTGTGAAGCTAACTGTTTTAATTCGTTTGTTTGACATGATTATACCTCTGCTGTGTTTTTGTATTTTGTGGATTGGAACGGGTTTTTGCCCATACGGTAAGGCCATAAAGGGCAGGTGGTGCTTACGCATTTCCTGACCTCGCTAATCTCAAAACCGCAACATTCTATGCACTTTTTGCGCATGATTTTGACTAGTGGGGTGTTTGTATGCCCAGCGTCTTTGATTTCAGAAATCGTGACATTATCTGGGTGTTTTCCGACTAAATGCCCGTATTGCTTTTCCAGTAATGCGGTGTCGGTTTGTTCTGTATTTTTGGAATTGATACAGGGGTAGTGTTGGGATATGCTCATAAAACATTCCTTTCTATTCAGTCTTAATTGTTAGGGGTGTTTGCCCTTATGCTCCCCAGCGTTGAGGGCTTTTTTCTGCCTAAGGATTGGCTGTTGGGTAATCGTCCAAGTTTGTTACGAAGTCTTGAATTGCTTCATCACTGATAAAGGTTCTTCGGCCTATTTTTTTAGCCTTGAGCTTACCTGTGCCAATGAGTTCGTAAATCTTGGTAGTGCCAAGACCGATTTTCTGTTTTGTTTGCGATATGGTGTTAAGCATAGCTTTCTCTCTCCTTCTAATGAATACGTGAACATTCGCTATAAGAAGAGACTAGTAGCTTTGTGATATAATTTCGTGGGAAAAATTAGGTGGCAAGAATTCCCCATTTAATCGGATGCTTTTATATCTGGCATGAAGCCTTTTGTCCAAGAGATGCTTACTTTTTCAGGTGTTGTGTGTGCAATGCGCATTAGTTTCTTTATTTTATCTAGCGGGAATGAGTAAATAATACTGAGTTGGCTATTAATAGTACTTTCAAATGATAGAGTGCTAGGCTCAATCAGGGCTTCTGGTGCATTAAGTGATACATAGTCTTTGTACTGTTTGCTGTTTTCAGTGTCAGAGTCAGTTAGTGCGAGGTATATACGGCTTTGTTCGTTGTATTCAAATTCTGGATGGTTGTGCAAATAGTCACTTACAATTTTGGCGCTTTTTAAAGCCTTCTTCTTTGGGTCATTTTCTTTTGATAGTGATTTTTCCCAACTTACTAACTGGTCGATTGATACAGATAATTCGTTGCCTACCTTTTCTCTTGCTTCGTTTAAATTTTTAGATTCTTTTCCTCTTTCCCACCATACATGTATTACCGAAAGCCATCTTAGATAGTCTAGGGTGTGTTTGTTGCCTTTGAAGTTTTTCTTGTCGGGCTTTAGCAGAGTGTGTACTTCGCCTACATTTAGGGCATGTAAGGCATAAGAAAGAGCGGAATAAAAGTTCCCGTTGTCTAAGCCAGATCCTGCCTTAATCATTAATATTTCTGTTAGATATTCACGAACAATGTGAATGGGTGCGTTGTAGGCATTATTATGGTAGTAACCCATACGGCTAGGAATGAATCTGGTTAGTGTTGAGGCATTGTCTTCTGTTGCGTCTGGTTCATCATGATTATAAATATATTCAGCCTCAAAAAACTGATGTTTCCAATCGTCACGATTAAAATCGTCAGGTTTGTTTTGGAGATGGTATTCGCAAAGAGATCCGTATAAGTGTGAGTATGCCCAAGATAGTAAGCTATGTTCTATGGAGTTGAAGCGCTTAACCATCATCAATGCGGAAAATGTTTTGCCATGGTATGTGCCGTGTTTATATTCGTGTTCATTGATTTGTATAGTTTCGTCTATAAGTTCGTCTACTAGACGGTGTGCATGTCGTCTACTATCTTCTATTCTAGATAGCTCGATTGCTAATGCTTCTTCGTTAGAAAGTTCTTTATAAACTTCTTCTTGGGTTTTATCACCTTCTAGCTTTTTGGCTTCTTTTATGAGGCTATCAATCATGTCTCTCATGATGCTCTCTTGTCAAAATTGCCCTGTATCACGTTTGGTTGCGCGAGTGCGTCTATGTAGTCTGCCCAGTTCTGCATCATGGTCTTTCTTTCATCTAGGAACTGTGTTCGGTCGTAAGCTTCCCCCAGCGCCCCTGATGCTTTGTGGGCAAGCTGTCGTTCGATAACCTCGCTATTATATTTAAGCTTTTCGTGGATGGTTGTGCGGGCAAGGGCGCGAAAACCATGTGCAACCATGTCTCTGCCATAGCCAAGGCGTTTAATCGCTTTGTTTACTGTGCCGTCTGACATTGGGTTTCTGGGACGAATCTGAGACGGGAAAACCCATTCTGTGTTGAATGGTTCGACTTCTTCTTTTTGTGCTTTCAGGACGGCTATAGCTTGCCTGCTTAATGGCACTATATGTTCACGGCGCATTTTCATTATTTCCGCTGGGACAGTCCACAGTGCTGCGTCAAAGTCGATGTCTTGCCAGCGGGCTTTGCGTATCTCTACGGGGCGGCAGAATGTGTATAGGGATAGCCAGACGGCGCGGCGTGTGCGTTCAAATAAGCGGGCTTCGTTACGCTCTAATGCGCGGATAAAGTCAGGTACTTGGCTGCTGTCTATTGTTCGGAAATGCTCTGTTTTTTTAGTCTTTAATGCGCCTTGCAGGTTTTCTGCTGCGTTCCATTCGCAGCGGCCTGTCTGGATGCCGTAACGGAAGACCTGCCCGCAAATTTGTTTAGTGCGTCCTGCAATGTCCAAAGAGCCGCGTTTTTCGATACGGCGCAAACATTCTGTCAGTAATTCAGGTGGTGTAATCTCTGCAATAGGGCGGTGTCCGATATACGGGAAGACGTTAAGCTCTAAACCCTTCATTACTTTTTTCGCATAGCCCTCGCTCCATCTTTCGCTTTTTAATTCGTGCCATTCAAGTGCAATGGCTTTGAAGGTGTTTTCTGCGTTGCGTGTGGCCTGTAGTTTTATCTCTCTCTTTTCTTTTGATGGGTTAAGGCCATTGAGTAATTGTTTTTTTGCATCGTCTCGCTTGTTGCGTGCTTCCCCTAGGGTAATATAAGGGTATGCCCCGAAAGAGATGCGTTTCTCTTTGCTAAGGTAATAGTATTTCAATCGCCATAGTTTCCTGCCACTGGGCAGGATTTCAATGTAAAGCCCGCCGCCGTCAAATAACTTGTAGGCTTTCTCTTTAGGCTTTGCTGCTCTGATTTTTTTGTCATTAAGTTTCATCTTGCCCCCATGCGATTGTCGTTGCCCCTGTCGCTTGCCCCTGATTTATCTTTTGTTTCACGTATCTTCATCACTTTTCGTGTATGGGCGTGGACATGCTGTCTTCGGCTCTGCTTATGGCGTACAAGAATAATCGCACGGTGCTGTGCGGGTGTCAATGAATGGTGGTGAAAGGAAAAATGGTGGGCGCGGCTGGGATTGAACCAGCGACCCCTTGCGTGTCGAGCAAGTGCTCTCCCACTGAGCTACGCGCCCTTTATTCAAAAGGAAGCATTGTTGTAAGCATAAACGGCGATGATTTCAAGCTTAAAAATTAAGCGGCCAGCAGGTCATCGACCTGATCCACCAATTCCTTGAGATGGAAGGGCTTTGATAGGACGCGAGCGCCTGCAGGTTCTGTGTCTTTGTTATTCATGGCGACGGCGGCGAAGCCTGTGATGAACATGACTTTCATGCCTTTGACCATGTCTGTGGCACGCTGTGAGAGCTCTATTCCATCCATGCCGGGCATCACGATATCGGCGAGAAGGAGGTTGAAATCCGTGCGGCGCTTCAGGATATCGAGGGCTTCCATCCCGTCACCTGCAACGGTGACCTCATGACCTGCTTTTTCCAGCGCGAGCTTTAGGAAGCCGCGCATTGAAGTATCATCTTCTGCGATCAATATTTTTGCCATACATATATTGAACGATAGCTTAGGCTGCTTGTCCATGGGATTTGCGCGTTTTCCCCAACTGCTTTATGGGGGCAATTTTTGATAAATCTTGCGTAAAATCAGATTTGGCAATATTGTCGGTTTTTTCGTGTAATCAAGTATTAGGGTACATATGACCTATCACGGTTTAATCGCGGATATCGGCGCGACGAATGCGCGCTTTGCGCTGGCTGATGATGACGGATTTCATCACGTTCAGGTTTTGAAATGCGAAGACTTTGAAAACATTGCGGATGCGGCGGAGCATTATCTGCATGATACAGGCACAAAAAACGTCATTAAAGGCGCGTCTGTAGCGATTGCGGGCCCTGTGAAGGGTGATGAGTTCAAAATGACGAACCATCCTTGGGTGTTCTCTGTGTCCCGCACAAAAGCCCGCCTTAATCTTGATTTCCTGCATATGATGAATGATTTCGAAGCGGTGGCGCTGTCTATTCCGCATTTGAAAGCAGGTGATGATTACCGTCAGATTGGTGAGGGCAAGGCTGCCCCGCGCGCGCCGATCGGAATTATCGGTCCCGGTACGGGTTTGGGCGTGGCATCGCTTGCGTGGGATGGTTGCCAGTATCGTGCGCTGCCCGGTGAAGGCGGCCATGTGACGATGCCTGCCAAAACGCAGCGTGAGTTTGATGTTTTCCAGTGGCTGATCACTGATAAATACCACCATATTTCAGCAGAGCGTGTGTGTTCGGGGAAGGGTCTGTACAACGTTTATCGTGCCTTGCGTGGTCTTGATAAGCTGGAAGATGTTATTCCAATGCGTGAACCTGAAGAGATCAGTAAGGCAGCATTGTCAGGTGAGTGCAAAACCTGTGTCGAGGCGCTGGATATGATGTGCGGTTTCCTTGGTAATGTTGCGGGTAATCTGGCGCTGACGCTGGGGGCATTTGGCGGTATTTATATCGCGGGCGGTATTCCTGCCAAGCTAGGTGATTACTTTGATCAGTCACGTTTCAGAGACGAGTTTCTATCAAAAGGCCGTTTTGCCAATTATCTGGCGGCTGTGCCGACAAACCTGATTACCAATGAGTATCCTGCGTTTGTGGGCTTGCACGCGGATTTGATTAAGAGCACAGCAGGCCGTAAAGCAGCCTAAGCCTTATTGCTCGGCATTCAGGGCGATTTCAATAAATTGATCGGCGGCGCGTTCCCATGTGTAGTTTTTCTGCACATAGGCATGGCGCTGCTGCTCGTACCCTGTTTTGGATAGCGCGTCATAGGCGGCTTTGGACAGGTCGGTTTCATCCAGAGTGCCTAAAAAATCTTCGGTGATAATGTCTTTAGGGCCGGTTACGTTATAGGCGGCAATCGGCAGGCCACAAGCCATGGCTTCGACCAGTACCATGCCGAAAGTGTCCGTACGTGAGGGAAAGGCGAAGACATCGGCAGAGCGTATATGCTCGCCCAAATCTTTGCCAAGTTTTTTGCCGATAAAGTGCCCTTGCGGGTATTTTTGTTGCAGCTCGGCCATGTCAGGGCCGTCACCAATAACAACTTTGCTGCCGTCCCAGTCCATTTCTAAAAAGGCCTCGATATTTTTTTCAATGGCAACGCGGCCAACGAACACGGCTATAGGGCGCGGCAGGTCTTTGAACTCTGTTTTCTCGCCTGTGTGGAAGATCTCTAAATCCGCGCCACGTGTCAGGCGGTGCATCGGGGCGGTGAAGCCCCATGACTTCAGCTCGTCTTCTAGGCTTTGCGTGGCAATCATCATGGCGTTCGACTGATTGTGGAATTTACGCAAACTCTTGATGGCGGAATTTTTGATGGGGTTATAAAGAAACGGCTGAAATTTGGCCACGCGCTTGGCAATATAATCAGGGAAATGTGTGTGGTAAGACGTTGTGAAGTGTCTGTTGTTAAGTCGGCAGTATTTATGCGCAGCCTTACCTAATGGACCTTCTGTTGCGATGTGGATGTGGTCGGGTGCGAAGGTGCCGATCATATCGCTGAGGCGCTTGTAAGGTGCGATTACCAGCTCAATCTCTTTGTAGCCGGGGCAGGGGATGCGCTTCGGGAAGTCGCTGGGGCCTATGACTTGTACAGTGTGGCCTTTGTTTTCAAGCTCTTTGCCGATGAATTCATATGTGCGGACAACACCGTTAATTTGCGGTTTCCATGCATCGCTTATGATCAGGATTTTCATTGGGGGTGTTCTAATTGTTAAGATTCGTTGTATATTATATTAGCAGTATAAATGTTTATTCCAAGGATTGGTCGTGCTCTTTAACAAGCTTAATATTTTTATTGTAGCGCTTAGTGTTGCATTGTTTCCCGTGGTCGCCTATGCGCAGAGCTGTCAGACCCATTTCACAACAATTACAGATCTTAAGCCGCCGACATTCGGTTATCCGTCTGTGTGGGACAGTAAGTACGGCAAACGTGAAGAGTTTACGCAGGTGCAAACAGGCGTTATTGGCGAAGAAGATACAGTGTTTATCGCCGGGCGCCGTTTGGACAAAGATGATTATGATATCAAGACGATCTTTCTGGCCGAGCTAAACCGCCGCGGTCGCACGATGCTGGAAATGAATTATAAGCCGGCGCCTGGTCAAACGCCGATCAAGATGCTGGAGACCCAGAAAGGCTTTGTGCTGCTGTCCGCCATTCGCAGTAATGGCTCTAACAAGCGTCTGCAGGGACGGGTAACATGGTTTAATGAAAAGGGCGTGTTCCGTTATGATCGCCTGATTTCCGATCCTAAATATGATTTTATTCCCGTGGGCATGGTGCCTGCCGCTGAATCTGATGGTTCAGTCTTGATTATGCATGCCGTGAACCCGAACGATCCGAATGACAATCATGGTGTTCTATTGAGATATATGGCGTCTGGCGAGCTGCTGTGGAAGCGCTCATACCGTCCCGGTATTCCAAACCAGATTTTGGCGCTTGAAAACGTAGGTAACTACGGTTATCTGGCGACAGGTTATATTAAAAATGATGATGGTCGTAATTCTGCTTGGGTTCTGCGTCTGGCTTATGATGGCGCTATTAACTGGCAGCGTGTCTATCCGCGCGGGGCTGCGTCGGCTTTTTATGATGCTCAGGTTATTCCACCGACCGTGACGGGTGATCCGAAATTTATTGTTTCGGGCAAGTCTTTGCCTTTGGATGGTACGCCTGATGCTGCCATGGTTATGCAGTTAGACCCTCTGGGTGAGCCTGAATGGTCACGTTATTACAGACGCCCGGATTATAAGGTGAATGCACGTTGGATCAGGCGCGAAGAAGATGGACGTATCAGCGTTATTCTGGACGCAGAGGCTTTGGATACTGTGCCGGGGATCGCGAACCACGTGCGTATGCTGTCTTTGACCAAACGTGGTGATTTTCTGTCAGATGAAGCGTATTACGTTGGGCATGGCGCGCGTGCCACGGACTTTGTGTCTGGATGGAACGGTGAGCGTATTGTGATTGCGACTATCGAGGATGATGCTCACGCCGCAGAAGGGGAAGAGGACGTGCCGTTAAAGGTAGTTGGTCTTGTTCCGGATGAACCACCGACTGAAGAAGAAATTGAAGCGCAGAAGCCTAAAGAGCCGCCAATCCAGCGTGGCTGGGTTATGGTTGGTACACCGCTGGATGAGTTTAAGGACCCTTGTGACTAGGACTTATCCTGATTTTTCTAGCGTTTAACTGCGTGTATCTATAGAAACACCCCTTATGGAACAAGATATTCTCGAAATCACTGTTAATGAAGAGACAGGCGGTATCAGGCTGGACAAATTTCTGGCCGATCATATCGAGGATGTTTCGCGTTCCCGCATAAAAGCTCTGATCCTAGAAGGTGCTGTGAAAGGTGATCGGCAGGGTGTGTTGAGCGATCCTTCTAAGAAAGTGCAGATAGGCGAAACCATTACGGTTGTAGTGCCTGAACCTGTGGACGCCGAGCCTAAGGCCGAGAATATCCCGCTTGATATCTTATTTGAAGACGAACACATGCTGGTGATCAATAAGGCTGCGGGCATGGTGGTGCACCCCGGTGCGGGGAATTTTGACGGGACGCTTGTGAATGCGCTGCTTTATCATTGCCGTGATAGCCTGTCAGGGATTGGCGGCGTTGCGCGTCCCGGTATTGTTCACAGGCTTGATAAGGATACGAGCGGCCTTATGGTGGCGGCTAAGACCGATAGGGCGCATAAGTTTCTATCTGATCAGCTGGCAGATCGTACGCTGGGACGTCATTACTCAGCACTTGTCTGGCGTGCCCCTAATGTACGCCGAGGTAATGTAAATGCGCCGATAGGACGTCATTCAACAAACCGCTTGAAAATGGCGGTCAATGTGCGTAACAGCCGCTCGGCCAAAACATTTTATACTGTAGAGCGTCAATTTGGCGAGGCTATGGCGCTTATGGATTGTAAGCTTGAGTCAGGTCGCACGCACCAAGTGCGCGTGCATATGGCGCATATCAATCACCCTTTGATAGGTGACCCGCTATACGGTATACAACAAAACGCAGGGTATTCTCTCCTGCGCAAAGCAGGGTATGACGAAGATGTTCAGGAGCTTGTGATGGGTTTCCCAAGACAGGCGCTTCATGCACGCAAAATCCAATTTATTCACCCTGCATCCCATGAAGAAATGACGTTCGAAACAGATCTGCCGAAAGATTTTGAATCTATTATTTCTGTTTTATAACAACTACTTAATAAAAACGCTTGAATTTACATAAAATTTTATGTAAAATTTAATTATAGGGTCGGAACTGAGAGAGCAAGTTGTGAGGAAGGACCCTAAATCGCAGCAAAAAAAAAATTAAGCGAGTTTTGCCAAACGGCGGCACAAAAAAGAAATAGAGCGAAAAAGGCCAAGAGGACAATTTTTTACATTGAGATGACTTAACTACAGATATTTGATTTTACCCTTTCCCTTTACCCTTTGACCGATCTGGTATCTGTTCCTTAAAACCGTTCAACTTAGTTGGCGGTTTCTTTTTTTGTGCAGGTTTTAACGGGTAATTTTGTTGCTTAAAGCGGATAGGAAATCCAACAATATTACGTAAACTGACGAGCTTGTGTAAGAATGGCTTAAATACGTGGTGTGCAGAAATAATTTGTCCTTTGTACAGTATGGGTATTATATAATGGTACTAGACCAAGAGTGAAATTATTGTTGCGTTGCAACGGGATAGACATATTTCCAAGCGGGCAAAATCTACAAGAAGGGTAAGTTATGGACTATAAAGATCTGGAAACTGATTTTCTTAAAAATTTTGATGATAACAACGGTCACGAAAGAGTACGCCGTTTCGAATGCAAAGAGACAGGCCTGATTGCCTTTATCGCCGTTCATAATACGAACCTTGGTCCTGCCCTTGGCGGTTGCCGTATGTTCCCTTACGAAACAGAGAATGATGCGATTAAAGATGTACTGCGTTTATCACGCGGTATGACATATAAAAACGCGCTTGCGGGTTTGCCTTTAGGGGGCGGTAAGAGTGTGATCATTGGTAACCCTCACCAGCAAAAAACGGAAGCTCTGATTAAGGCGATGGGGCGCGCTGTCGATACGCTTAACGGCAGTTACATTACTGCTGAAGATAGTGGCACGAATGTTAAAGATATGATGCTGATGTCAGAGGAAACAGATTATGTTATGGGCCGTAAGGTCGAAAATAGTGATCTGGGCGGTGATCCGTCACCTTATACAGCCTTTGGCGTATTTAGTGGCCTTAAGGCTACGTGCGCTGCTAAATTCGGTTCTGATGATTTGTCAGGCAAAACTGTTGCTGTGCAGGGTTTGGGCGCTGTCGGATATGATTTGTGCCGCCGTCTGGATGCAGAAGGTGCAAAGCTGATTGTTACAGATATCCAGCAGGCATCGCTTGACCGTGCGGTCTCCGAGTTTAAAGATGTTATAGTTGTTGAGCCTGATGCAATTTTTGATGCCGATGCTGATATCTTTGCGCCATGTGCGATGGGCGCTGCGATTAATGCCGGTACTTTGCCCCGTTTAAAGGCTAGCGTTATTGCAGGGGCCGCCAATAATCAGTTGGCAACACCAGCAGAAGAAAAAGGTCTGGAAGATAAAGGCATTTTGTATGCGCCGGATTACGCTATTAATGCGGGCGGTGTTATTGCGGTATGTTACGAGTATCTGCATCTGTCAGGCTCAAATCCGTTAGGTCACGAATTAACCATGGAAAATATGAAATCCCATATCAGAGGTATTGCCGATACATTGGCGCGTATCTTCGAGATTTCTGAAAATCGCGGTATTTCAACGGCACGTGCAGCAGACGAATTGGCTGAGCGTATTTTCATGGGTAGCGAGCAGGCAAGAGCGACAGCTTAAGCTTCTTACTCGATAATACTATTCCAATTATTAGCTATATGTCTGTATGACAGCGGTTCTGTCAGCTCGTAGAGAGGCATTGGCGTGTCTACAGACTGGCCTGTGTCGCGGCCAAACGGCTCTACTTTAATCCTTATATCACTGCTAACAGGCAGGTGCGGTATATTGCCAAGGGGCAGGCGCATTTTTAAGCCGGTAAATAGGTGTGTTTGACTGCCGAAAACATCAAAATCCGCTTGATCCGTTGCCGTGGCAAAGGCTTCTAGCGTCGCTCCATTATCAAAACGATGCTTCAAGGCTAAGGTTGCGCCTAGATCTTCAGCAAGATATCGACCAACGCGCGCCTGCAGGGTCATGTTAGTGCCCGGAATTTCATACCAAGCCTGTAAATGCCCCGTAAGCAGGCGGTCGCCGTTTAGTCCTAAATTCAGCTCTGTATATGGATCGCGCTTTAGTGCCCACCAACCTTCTGCGCCTATGGCAAAGGTTTTGCCGAAGGGGCGATATAAGACTTCACCGCCTAAGCCTGCATACATTTCTTCCAGATATCCCGCTTTTAGGCTGACGTGCAAATCAGGTTTTAGTGTGGTAAGCCAGCCTATATAGGAGCGTTCGACACTAAAAGTACGATCGGCGAAATCGTCTATGTTACTGCGCACGGGCAAAGGACTTGGCAGGCGGAAATGGCGGATGCGATGAACGTTGTCTGTGACATCTATACGCGCACTGTTTTCCGTCCATAGTTTTTCGGTTAGCTGGCCGCGCTGTTCCAGCAGCAATCCTGTGCGATATAGAATGCCGTTATCGTCTTCGGAAAGGCTGAGCGCTTGTTCGGTAGCCACATTGAAGATGTGTTGATCCCATCCTAAAAAACGTCCGACAAGGCTGTCGCTGCTAAAATCGACAGGTTTGAACTCGGTGTTACGCCAGATCTCTTGTGGGCTGCCTTCATGGTAAGCCATTGCGCGTTCCAGATCACGGCGGTTCAAGATTATGCGCCTACTTTTTAGGCCGTATACACTTGGGGTGACGGATAAAGCCTCAAGATCAGGGCCTGCATGGTTGGCCATGTGGCGTGCTGCACGGCCAATAAATAAAGGGGATTGAATGCTGGGGTCAATCGGTAGCACAGCATTTACGGCATTGTCTGTTTTTGTGAAGTTATGTAGCTGTAATCCGTCGCGAATGGCTGATTTGCGCATCTCTCCCGTTAGAGGGATACCCGTGCGATAAGGGCGCATGATCGGCGGTTTATCTTTTTTACGGTTTAGGCCCGGCCATTTTTGTACAGGGCTGCGGAAGCTCATTGTCGCATATAGTTTTTTACCGCCGATAAGGGCTGCCCCCAAGTCTATCCAGGGTTTTGGTTGGTAGGTAAGGCCGAGTGACCAAGGATCCGGCGCTTCAAATCCATTCATTTGACTCTCTACGATATAGCGGTCAGCGCCCCAATCGGCTTTGAGGGATAAGCCTTCTAAGGGTGTAAAGTATTCTATGCCGGCAAAGAAACCTACATCTTCGCCAGTAAACCAATCATCCATCATGTTCGGGGTTTCGCCATCAAGCGTGCGGGCTTCGCCAAAATGGTTGCTGATAGATTTCAGGGGATTGCTGATATGGGCGGCACTGCCTAGACGCCCCCATGCAATACCGCCTGTGAAATCAAAGTCTTTATAGCCTTTGGACAAAGTGAGGGTTTCGCCTGCCATACGTTTGTGGCCTATTGCGGATTGCAGACCTAAGGCGATCTCTGGCCGGTATGCGTTTTCCTTGAGCAGGCGCAGCTTTAAGTCTACGCCCGGGAAGAAGCGGTCAGGATCGGAGAAGATATCGGATACCAGTGCCGTCTGGCGCAGTCCAACATAAAAAGGTTCGGCCAGTTGTATGCCAAGAGTGCCATGGATATACGGGTCGCTAGTGGAGGCTGAAAACCTTACAGTGCCCGTTTTTTCCATACGGGCGTTAGGCACGGTATTTAAGCCTAATGCCCCGTAAAGTCCTGCTGTAGGCGCGCGTTCTGCGACTGCAGTGTCGGCAGGATAGGAGGTTGCGGCTATTGCCAGTGTGATCTGACAGAGTTTTCGAAGCATTGATTTACAAATGAAATGCAAGCTACGAGTGTGGCTCGCGGATGAATACTTTTTTCATGGTAACACTTCCCAAACCCACAGTCTGTAATGGATATGCATTTGTATGCAGAAAACTTTGGTAAGGTTTTTGCTGTCACAATGGAGTTATAGTTTGGTGATTTTAGGTGGTGGGGAACTTCGCGGTGGCTGTCTTACTGACACAAATAATAATTCTGATATTGATCGGTGGTCTTGCCGCTTGTGCAGCTATGATATGGCGCCAGAAGCAAGCGTTAGCATCAATGGTGACGTATAACTATCTTGAAGATGCTATTGAATCTACACCAATGGGGTTTTTGTATTTTGATAGCCGCGATCAACTACGCAAGACGAATGCAATGGCGCGTCAGATGTTGCCGTGTTTGAAAGATGGTGATTGTCCTCTTAAAACAGTCGATGCCTTTCTGGATTTTGTGTTCGCCAATCGCTACAGCAAACGCTTCGGAAACGAGCTACAAAGCAGTTCGTATCAAGAGCATGTCTTTACGCATGATTTCATGGAGGCTATGGCTTATGAGGAGCGCATTTATCTGATGCAGGCCAGTCATTCTCAAGGGGCGGCGCTGGTTGTATTCTTAACAGATGTCACAGATATCAGGATGCGCGAGTTACGCTTTCAGCAAACACAAAAGCTTGAAGCTTTAGGCCGTCTTGCGGGTGGTGTGGCGCATGACTTTAATAATTTGATTTCTATCGTCGATGGTTATTCGCGCATGATTGATAAATGCGCGCATGAAGACCCTGAAAAGGTGGTCGAGTATTCGCAGCGTATTCGTAAAGCCGCAGAACGAGGCGCGGGTTTAACAAAACAGATGCTTCTTTTTGGTCAGCATAAAATGGTTGAACCCAAGCCTATAGACCTTGCTGAGGTGCTGTCTCAGTTGGGGGACTTACTTGAGCCTATTCTTGATAAGAGCACCATCTTATCTCTGGATTTTGAGAGAGGTGTGCGGGTGAATTGCTCGCATGATGCCATGACGCAGATCCTGATGAATCTAGTCATTAATGCACGAGACGCACTTCCAGAAGGCGGCCGTATTAAGGTAACCACTCAAACAGTTAACCAAAAGTCATTACCGTCACATTTCATTGGGACAAATAAAGGCCGTAACTATGTTTGTATTTCTGTTTCGGATAACGGGACGGGGATTAGTGGGCAGGTAAAGCCCCGTATGTTCGAGCCTTTCTTTACGACCAAGTCACAAGGGCAGGGTGCGGGGCTGGGGCTATCAATGATATATGGTCTTGTAAAGGAAATGAGTGGTTTTATCGATGTTGAAACCGAAGAGGGACAGGGCACGACAATGCGCCTCTATCTACCTGTTTGCGTCGATAAGAGGAAGAATGATGTTACTGCTGATCTCGATGGAAACGAAACTTATCGTTTCGAAGGCTATATGGTAATGTTGGCAGAGGATGAGCCTGATTTGCGCGCCTTGATGAAAGAGGCGCTAGTGGATATGGGGTTTGAGGTTTTGCTTGCAGAAAATGGTAATCAAGCTTTGGTACAGCAGGATGATTTTCAAGATGATATAGCGTTTTTGATTACTGATGTGGTTATGCCAGAGCTAAACGGTATTCAGCTGGCAGATTTGTTTTCTGCGATCAGGCCGGACACACGCATTATTTTCTTAAGCGCTTTTCCTGCTAATGGGTCGCTATCAAAACTTGAGGTGCCTGAAGGCGCTAATCTTTTGCCTAAGCCCGTTGATGTCAAAAGGCTGGGGCAATTAATGCATGATTTGCTGAATGATAATGGTGAGGTTGTTAATACTAACTGTGGGGATGATGAATCATGGGCGAACTCTTATCAGGGTTAAAGGTATTGATTGTTGAAGATCAGCAGGATGCCAGATCTATGCTGCGGCATATGCTTGGCGAGTTGGGTATAAATCAGATTTTTGAAGCGCATGATGGTCGTGAAGGGCTACGGTTCATGGATTCGGCCTTTGATTTCGTAGATATGGTGATCTGTGACTGGAATATGCCTTCAATGACGGGTGTTGAATTTCTAAGGCAGCTGCGTACGGCCGATGGTTCGGTGCCGTTCTTGATGGTGACTGGTCGCGCCGATATGGATTCAGTTGTAGAGGCCAAGTCTGCAGGCGTTACGGGCTATATCCGTAAACCGTTTTCTCATCGAGAGTTGGAGGCAAAGCTGCGTATTATTCTGGCGAGAGCTGCAAATGAAGAGGCCAATTCTTAAAACGCCTTTGCATTCTTTTAATAAATTCATTATATAAACAAATAGTTGTTTTAATTACGAAGTGTAAAAATAAGAAGTATGGCCAAAGAAGACCTTCTAGAATTTAAGGGTGTTATTACAGAGGTTCTGCCGAACGCAATGTTCCGTGTGAAGCTCGAGAATGATCATGAAGTGCTATGTCACACAGCGGGTAAAATGCGTAAGAACCGCATCCGCGTATTGGCAGGCGATGTTGTGGTTGTTGAAATGACGCCTTACGACCTCACCAAGGGCCGCATTATCTACCGTGAAAAATAAGCTGATACTTGCTTCCGCATCGCCGCGGCGTCTGGATTTGCTAGCGCAGATCGGGATAAAGCCTGATTCCGTTATACCTGCTGATATTGATGAAGCGCCGCTGAAGGCTGAATTGCCGCGTCAGCTGGTTGAACGTCTGGCGATCAGCAAAGGGCAGGCTATTGCCGCAGATCATAAAGATGCCTTTATCCTATCAGCAGATACGATTGTCTCTTTAGGGCGCCGTATTTTGGGTAAACCTGCAGATCTCCAAGAGGCCGAGCAATATTTGAAAACGATGTCAGGGCGTCGCCATACGGTTATTGGCGGTATTGCTGTTATCGCGCCTTCAGGCCAGACCGTAAGCCGTGTTGTTGAGACTGTCGTCCAGTTCAAGCGTTTAAGCGATCTGGAAATTAAAGACTACCTTGATAGTGGAGAGTGGGAAGGCAAAGCTGGTGGCTATGGCATACAAGGCTGTGCCGAGGCTTATATTAAATCTATTAGGGGTTCATATTCCAATGTGGTCGGACTATGTCTTTATGATACAATGCAAATTCTGAACGGTCTGGGGTTCAAAAAATCCTGATCATCGATTGGGGAAGGGTAAGTTTTGGATATTCTGATAGAGGAAATGGGCGGTGGCGTCTGGGTAGCAGCTTTGGAAAAAGGCATGCTACAGGGGCTGGAATTTGACCCGCCCGGCGAAGAAGTGCGCTGGGGCTCTATCTACTGGGCGAAAGTTGCCCGTATCGATAAGGCGCAAGATGCCGTCTACGTGAATCTTGATGGTGATAATATTGGCATCCTTTATAACGCTGACGTCCGTATCAAGGATGGTGACGGCGGGTATAAAAAAGGCGGCGACAAAGATATCGGTAAATATCTGCAACCCGGTGAAATGATTGCTGTACAAGCCAAGAGCGGTTTTCTGCCAGATGAAGATATGCCGTTTGCCAAAGCTGGTAGTAAATCCCCGCGTGTGAGTATGAATATTACATTGCCAGGGCGCTATTTGATTTACTCGCCGATGGAAAAAGAAAATCGTATTTCTCAGCGTATTAAAGAAAAAGCCCTGCGCGAGCAAATGCACAAGATGCTGGATTCGTTAACGGGCACACATGGCTGTATTCTGCGTGCTTCCGGTGCGAATACACAGACAGATATGCTGGTGCGTGAATCCAAGATTTTATCGGCTATGTGGGGGCAGTTGCAGGAATATCTGACCGGTGATGCGCCACAGCTGATTATGGACGGTCCTGATGCCATTCAAAGAACACTGTCTGATCAGGCAGCTTCACGTATTGATCACATCGAGGTGACAACGCTTGATCACTATCAGATGGCCGAGGAGTGGTGCGATATTTATGCGCCTGATCTGGTCACGAAGATTCAGCCCGTCGAAATGGAAGGGGCGACGCAGGACTTTGCGCTGTTCGATCACTATGACATCGTTCCGCAAATCGAAGGTTTGTTCCATCCTTACGCAATACTGCCGAATGGCTCTACGATTGTTATTCAGGAAACTTCCGCTCTTACAGCGATTGATGTGAATACGGCCGCGGACAGCCGCGGGCATCTCGCTGTGAATCTGGATGCGGCCAAAGAGATCGCAAGACAGATCCGTGTGCGTAATTTAGGCGGCGCAATCATTATTGATTTTCTGAAAATGAAAAACGAAAAAGAGCGCAAGGAGCTGAAAGAGGCTCTGAGTAAGCATTTTAATAACGACCCTTGCACAGTGCAAATTCATGGCTGGACAGGTCTTGGTATGATGGAAGTTTCTCGCGGGCGCCGCACACCGCCGCTTCAGGAACGTTATGAGAGCATGGTCGGTGAATAGATCGTGCGTAGCTTTGTAAAAAAGCGCATTTT
>LWDU01034370.1_pt1 | contig 48759 bp, 45 predicted proteins | sample 727161 | NCBI WGS metagenome assembly LWDU01 (sample SAMN04566230, study PRJNA314399) | hydrothermal vent metagenome | isolation source: deep sea hydrothermal plume seawater | place: Mexico: Gulf of California, Guaymas Basin | collected 2004-07-11
AATTTATTAATGATTTAGCTAAAGAAAATAATATTTTGCTCATTGCTGATGAAATAGCAACTGGTTTTGGAAGAACTGGAGCAATGTTTGCCTTTGAAGAAAGTAAAATTACTCCAGATATAATTTGTTTAGGAAAAGCTTTAACTGGAGGGACAATATCATTAGCAGCAGTAGTTGCTACTAATAAAATATATGATGCTTTTTTAACAGATAATTATAAGGATGCTTTAATGCACGGTCCAACATATATGGGAAACCCACTGGCATGTGCCGCAGCAAATGCTTCAATAGATTTATTTAAAAACGAACCAAGGTTGGGACAAGTTAAAAACATAGAAGACATATTAAATAATAAATTAGCTGAATGCAGTAATATGTATTCTGTATTAGATGTTAGAGTAAAAGGTGCTATAGGGGTTGTCCAAGTTAAGAAAATGCATAATTTAAATTGGTTAAGAAAAAGGTTTGTTAAAGAAGGTGTATGGATTAGACCTTTTTTAGATGTAATTTATATTACGCCAGCATTTACTATTTCTAATGAAGAGTTAATTAAATTAATAGAAGCTATAATTAAAATTATTCCAGAATGGGAATATAAAGTTTAAAGTAATATTATTATAAATAATATATTATGTATCTTATGAAATATAATTTTAACATCATTATAAAAAAAACTAGTAGAACAAGAACAGTTTCTTTTTTAGTTAAGAATCAAGAATTAATAATGTCTGTTCCAAGGTTTATTTCAGATAATGAAATAGATAGGTTAATTTCAACTAAAATAAATTGGATAAATAAAAAATTAACATCAGAAAAACATAATAATTATTTAACTAAGAAGAATTTTATTGCTGGTGAAAAATTTATGTTTTTTGGTAAGATTTATACTTTAAAAATTGAAAAAAGATTAATGCAAAATATAAATATAATAGCAAATAATATTATTATTTCATTAATAGATGTAGAAAATCATTCTAATATTAAAAACATTATAAGAGATTGGTACATACAAGAAGCAAAAAAATATTTAATAAAAACAAACAGTTATTATGAAAAATTAATTGGTATTTCAGTTAGTAAGCTTTTATTTGGGGAATACAAAAGTAAATGGGGTAGTTGTAACTCTAAAAAGATAGTGTCTTATGATTGGCGTATAATTATGGCGCCTTTAGAAGTAATTCATTATCTAGTAATTCATGAACTCTGCCATATAATTCATCCTAATCATTCTAAATATTTTTGGATGCATGTTGAAAAATATATGAAAGATTATAAAGTACAAAGAAAGTGGCTTAAATTAAATTCTAAGAAACTTATTATATAAATTTAATATTTTTTAAATTTATATATGAATTTATCTATATTTTTACTAATATAATTTTACGTACATATTTTAATTTATGGAGAGTTTTATGGATATAGATGTAAGTGATTTAACCTTTCAATTAAAAGATAAAAATTTATTTAAACAACAATGTTTTATTGATGGTGAGTGGGTTGATTCAGATAGTGGTGACACTTTTGATGTTTATAATCCATCAGACTTATCATTAGTAGGTACTATGCCAAATGTGTCTAAGAATGAAACTATAAGAGCTATAGAAGCTGCAAATAGTTCTTGGAATAATTGGAAGAAATTAACAGGTAAAGACAGATCTATTATTATTCGCCGTTGGCATGAACTTATATTAGAAAATATTGATGATTTAGCACTGATTATGACTTTAGAAAATGGTAAACCTATTGCGGATTCAAGAGGAGAAATTATTTATGCGTCATGGTTTACTGATTGGTTTTCTGAAGAAGCTAAAAGAACTTATGGAAAAACAATTCCTTCTACCATGGCTGATAGACGAATTATGACAATTAAACAAGCTATTGGAGTTTGTGGAATTATAACTCCTTGGAATTTTCCTGCAGCAATGATTACAAGAAAAGTAGCACCTGCATTAGCAGCAGGATGTCCTGTAGTAATAAAACCAGCTGGTTCCACTCCTTTTTCTGCTACTGCTTTAGTTGAACTAGCACATCGCGCAGGTATGCCAAAAGGTGTTATAAACCTTGTTTCAGTTTCAGAAGAAAAAGTTGCTGAAGTTGGAGATGAGCTTTGTACTAATAAGTATGTTAGAAAAATTTCTTTTACAGGTTCTACTAATGTAGGCAGAGCATTAATCGCAAAGGCTGCGTCTACAATAAAAAAAGTATCTATGGAATTAGGTGGGCATGCTCCATTAATAATTTTTGATGATGCTGATATAGATGAAGCTGTAGAGGGTGCAATGGCTAATAAATATCGTAATAGTGGTCAAGTTTGTGTGTCTGCTAATAGAATATTTGTTCATGAGAAAGTTTATGATGATTTTGCTAAGAAATTCTCTGAAAAATCTGCTGCTCTTAAAGTTTCTGATGGTAGAGAAGATGGTGCTCAAATAGGACCATTAATTACTATGGCGGCTATAAATAAAGTTCATAGTCACGTAGAAGATGCCGTAGAAAAGGGAGCAACAATAATGACTGGTGGTTCATTAGACAATGCTGGCAAACAATTCTACAAGCCAACTGTTATGACAAATGTTACAAATAAGATGAAAATATTTTATGAAGAAACGTTTGGTCCAATTGCGCCTTTAATTAAGTTTTCTACAGAAGAAGAGGTAATTGAAATGGCTAATGATACTAATTATGGTTTAGCGAGCTATTTTTATAGTAGAGATATTGGAAGAATTTATAGAGTAGCTGAAGCTTTAGAATATGGAATGGTGGGTGTTAATGCTGGGGTTATATCAACAGAAGTTGCTCCTTTTGGTGGAATTAAAGAATCTGGTATAGGTCGCGAAGGTGCTGCTGAAGGTATAGATGAATATTTAGAAACTAAATACATGCTTATTGCTGGAATAAATACATAAATATATAGCTTTTATTAATGAAAAATAAGAACTTAGTTTTAATTTCTACAGATGTAAAGGCAGGAGGTATATCTACAATGGTAGGTATACATGCTGCTGCTTTAATAAAACAAGGCTATAAAATTAGTGTAATTTTATATAAAACCTCTGATGCTATTAGTTCTATTGAATATTGCACTAAAAATATTTATAATAAGGACAATTTTTTAACTGTACATAAGTATAATTGGTTAGATAGTATTTTATTAAAATTTGGCTTATCTAAATGGATTTTAAATATAGTTAATAAGTGTGATATTTGTTTTGTGCACAACGCTAGATTAATAGACACTATAAAAAAGAATAGCACTAAACCCGTTTTTGCGGTCAATCATACAGCTAAAATTAGTCAACTTAAGTATTTTAAAAAAGCAGATATGATATTTTCTGTAAATCATATTATTAATGATCAACTAATAGATTTAGGAGTTAGTAAAAATAAATGTGTTTATTGTCCTAATGTTCTAATAGATTTGCCTGAATTTAAATTAAAAAATTTCTCCAGTAAAAATATTGTTATAGGCGCATTAGGAAGAATGGTTGATAAAAAAGGTTTTTATGATTTTATAACTGCTTTAAAAATACTTAAAAAGAGGGGGATTCCTTTTAAAGCAATTTTGGCCGGTGACGGTGAATTATATAATAAATTAAGAAATACTTCAAAAGACTTAAAAGAACTAGAATTTCCAGGCTGGGTAAAAGATAAGAAAAGTTTTTATGATAAAATTGATATATTTTGTCAACCTTCGCATTTTGAACCATTTGGCTTAACAGTTATTGAGGCAATGGCAAATGCTAAATCAGTTATCTCAACAAATTGTGATGGTCCATCAGAAATTATTGATAATAATAAGAATGGTATTTTAGTATCTAAAAAAGATCCAAGTGAAATGGCAGAAAGCATTATTAAACTAATAAATAATCCTGAAATTCATAAGAATATTTCTATATCTGCTAGAAAACATATAGAAAATTTTTATAGTATTAATAATCTTCAAAAAGTTTTAAGTATTAATATTAATAATTATTTTAAATTTGAACATGAAAAATAAACTAAATTTTCCATGTACAAAGAATTCCAGTTAGCAATTGCATATTTTCCTTCAGTGCATTGCCCATATTCACTTATAATATCTATTGATATTAAAGATTCACAATTTTTTAAATATTTAGGCTTAAGTTTAATGTCTATACTTCCATCAACACCAGAATATTTATGACTTGTTAAACTTTTTTTACATATACTCACATAAATATTTTTATTCTTATAAAGAGTATTATTAGGAGAATAGATTTTAATAGATAATTTATAGTTAGTTAGTTTTCTTTTTAATATTTTTAAGCATTCAGAAGTTTTAAATGAGTTATATCTTTCTTCACACTTTTCTATTTCTTGTGCTTTTACTGAGTTAACTAAAAAAAATATATATAAAATAAAAAAAAATCTCATTAAAATAATCTAGCATTATAATGTAAAGAAATATATATAAACTAATATTACATTTATATAGGATTACACATTGATAAATAAAACAATAAATACAAAAGATTATGATTTAATAGTTATAGGAGCTGGATCTGGAGGGGTAAGGGCAGCTAGAATAGCAGCAAATTATGGTGCTAAAGTTGCTATAATAGAAAGTGTTCGTGTTGGAGGCACATGTGTACTAAGAGGATGCGTACCTAAAAAACTCTTAGTTTATGGATCACATATTGCTCATGAGATAGAAGATGCGGTTGGCTTTGGTTGGGATATAGGATCTATTAAACATAATTGGTCTAAACTTATTAAGTTGAAAGATAATGAATTAGATAGGTTAAATAATATTTATTTAAATTTATTGTCCAAGGTAATAATTATAAATGGTTTTGGAAAAATTGTTGGTAACAATGAAGTTGAAGTAAATGGTAATATTATAAAAGCTAAGACTATTTTAATAGCTGTCGGAGGAAAAACATATTTTCCTAAACTAGAAGGTATAGAATTATGTATTAATTCAGATCAAGCTTTGGACCTAAAGACTTTACCCAGGAGTATTATTATTAATGGAGGCGGTTATATAGCATTAGAATTTGCTGGTATATTTGCATCTTTAGGCTCAAAAGTAACATTGGTTTACAGGGGGAAAAATATATTAAGAGGCTTTGATCAAGATATCTCAAATTTTATTAAGGAGGAATATATAAAAAATAATATTCAAGTTTTGACAGAAACAAAAATAAATTCAATTTTTAAAACACATAAAGGTTTGTCTGTTATATTAAGTGATGGACAAGAAATAATATCAAATGAGGTTATGTTTGCAACTGGAAGAGTTCCAAATATAAATGGATTAGGATTAAATGAAATAGGTATAAAAACAGGAGATGTAGGTGAAATTATTGTAGATGATAAGAACCAAACTAATATTCAAAATATTTATGCCATAGGAGATGTTACTAATAGGATTAACCTGACTCCAGTGGCTATTGCGGAAGGACAAGTATTTTCTGACAATCTTTTTGGAGGGATGAATAAAATTTGTGACTATGAAAATGTAGCCTCTGCAGTTTTTTCCCAGCCTGCTATTGGTGTTGTTGGATTAAATGAATTAGAGGCTAATAAATTATATGCCGAGGACGGAGGTATTGATATTTATAAAACATTATTTAAGCCTATGAAGCAAACACTAGGTGGAAGAGATACTAAAATTTTTATTAAAATGATAGTTAGCAAAAAAGATAATAAAGTTCTTGGAATTCATGGTATCGGTGATGATATGCCAGAAATTATTCAAATATGTTCTGTTGCTATAAAAGCGGGGGCAACTAAGAGTGATTTTGATAATACAATGGGTATTCATCCTACAACTGCAGAAGAACTAGTAACTTTAAAATAAATTTTAATATAATTAAAACTTGTAAATAACAATTACAAACAGTAAGCATAATGCTCAATATTATTTAAATAGGTATTTTAGGTGATTAAGTTATGAATTCTGATTGGTCTATAGATTCTTGGAGAGAGTTTACTGTTAAGCATCAACCTACGTATAGTGATATAGGTGCATTAAAATCTGTAGAAGAAAAATTAAAATCTCTGCCCCCACTAGTATTTGCTGGAGAGGCTAGAACGTTAAAAGAAAAATTAGCAAATGTGTCTGAAGGCAAGGCCTTTTTATTACAAGGTGGGGATTGTGCTGAGTCTTTTGCTGAGTTTAATGCTGATAATCTGAGGGATACCTTTAGATTAATACTACAAATGGCTGCTGTTTTAACTTATGGTGCCTCTCTGCCCATTATTAAAGTAGGAAGATTGGCAGGTCAATTTGCTAAGCCTAGATCAGAACCCATAGAGAATAGGGAAGGTAGTAAACTTCCTTCATATCTAGGTGATATCATTAATGGTATTGAATTTACAAAAGAACAAAGAGAACCTGACCCAGAAAGAATGATTAAAGCATATAGTCAAGCAGCTTCATCTTTAAATCTATTAAGAGCTTTTGCCTCTGGAGGCTATGCTGATTTACATGAAGTCCATCGATGGAATTTAGAGTTTTTAGAAGGTAGTACTCAAGCTAATAAATATCGTATGATTGCTGATCGAATTGGAGAGTGTCTAGATTTCATGAAGGCTTGTGGAATTAATAAGAATACAGCTGGTTTGATATCTAAGGTAGATTTTTTTACATCTCATGAAGCTTTATTATTAGGTTATGAACAAAGTTTAACTAGAATAGATAGTTTAACTGGTAAATATTATGATTGTTCTTCACATATGCTTTGGATTGGAGAGAGAACTAGATCTTTAAATGAAGCACATGTAGAGTTTATCAGAGGTATTGGCAATCCTATAGGAGTTAAAATTGGTCCTACAACTAGTAGTGAGGATATAATTAAATTAATAAATAAGCTAAATCCAGAAAATGAAGCAGGAAAGCTTACTTTAATATCTCGAATGGGAAAAGATAAAATAGGAGATGTATTACCCAGCTTAGTAAGAAAAGTTGATAGTGAAGGAATGAAAGTAGTTTGGTCATGTGACCCAATGCATGGAAATACCTTTAAAGCGCAGACAGGCTATAAAACTAGAGCTTTTGATAATATTATGAATGAAGTAGTGCAATTTTTTCAAATTCATAGATCTGAGGGAACCTATGCTGGAGGAATCCATTTAGAAATGACGGGTCAAGATGTTACAGAATGTGTTGGGGGTGATCAAGAAATTAAGGAAGAAAATTTAGGTGATAGATATAATACGCATTGTGATCCAAGATTAAATGCAAATCAAGGGTTAGAACTGGCTTTTAAACTTTCTGAAGAATTAAGTAAACATAGATAGTAGTTAATCCTCATGTATTAATTATAAACTGAGCTTCTGAAAAATCTTTTACTAAATTATTTCTTACAATATTATTTGATACTGCATAAGTTGTAGACAATCCATCTGCTAATGTAGCAGAGTTGGCTATTACAGTTGTTTTTGGTGGTATATTTAAGGCAGAAGTATAAATATTTGCATTAAACAAGTGACTCTTATTATTTGGAAGTATTGTACTGTTAGCTTCACTCACAGAAAACCCTTTATTTGTGATATCTACGAATTTATTATTTATATTTAATGTCCATTTCTTTTCATTGGGAGCTAATCCTGATGATTTGCCTTCTCCAAAATTGATTAAATGATTTTTTATACCTGAATTCATCAATATTTCATGAATTCTATCTGTTAATATTCCTTGTGATAATGAATTTAAAGTAAGTTCAGTATGTTTGTTTAATAATGTTATTTTTCTTTTAGAGATATCAATATTATTAAATCCTATACCATCTATATTAATTTTTTCTCCGGATGCATAAGCATTCCATAGAGGTTGTATCGTTATGTCAAAAGAACCTTTACTAATTTTAAAAAATTTTTCAGATAGATATATAGCATTAATTAATTCTACATCTGGATTAATAAGAACTTTATTTTTATTTAATAAATTAATTTTACTATAGCCATTTTGTAAATAGAAAATTTGATCTAATCTATTTATTTCTGAGGTAACTAAAAAAAGTATCTTTTCCAAATGGACTTTATTTTTTGTATGGATGCTCATTTCTACAGGGTTTCCAAGAGCAAAACCTTTCCAATTAAAAGTATGAATATTTTTATTTGCATATGAATAAAATGGTAGCATAGAAATCGCGCTTGCAGATATTTTGATAATATTTCTTCTTGATATAATATTGCTCATATTAGGCTTCTTTTAACCTAAGTTTTTGTATTTTTACTAATGGAGGACATCTTTTAGTATCAACATATTCTAATTGGCAGTCTAGGCATCTAAAACATTCACTCATAATCATTTTCCCCTTATTTATGCCTTGCGACGGTATAGCCTTCACAGGACATGAATTAGAACATATATTGCATGGACTTCCACATTCTTTTCTTCTTTTAAGATGGTCAGTAATTCTTAGTTTTCCTATAACGGCTAAACTTCCACCTAAAGGACAAATAAATCTACAAAAGCCTCTTTCCATAAAAACACTTAAACTTAACAATATAACAGCATAACTTACATACGGTAGCCCTCTATTAAAATGACGCATTATTGCAGTTTTAAACGGTTCAACTTCAGCTATAGTTGATGCTGTTTCCATAGAAATAAAAGATATTCCAATAATGGACACTAAAATAAAGTACTTTATTGTCCATAATTTACTATAGTATTTTTCTGGAATTTCTTTTTTCTTGATTCCTAAATTTTTAGCTATCCAGCCAATTAATTCTTGTAATGCTCCAAATGGACAAAGCCAGCCGCAAAATAATCCTCTCCCTAATATTAAAGTAGAGATTATTGTGAAGGCTAAAATTATGAATATTAGAGGATCAATTAAAAAATAATTTAAGTCTGCTCCAGTTATAGGAATTCTTACAAGAGATAAAATATTAAAGATAGATAATTGAGCGCCTGTGTACCAACCAATCCAAATTAATGTAAAACTTAAATAAGAAATTCTTATATATCTAAATATTTTTCTATATTTACTAATTTTTTCTTGAAAAATAGTAATAAGACTCAGAATTAATAAAGCAATAGATAGTATTAAAATTCTAAATTTTGACTCTAGCCATACATTAACCCATATTGCTAATTCTTTTTCAGGTTTAATAATAAGTTTATCACTAAGAATGTAAGGTATTATAATTTTTTCAGATGAGTTTTCTTTATTAAAATAAATTACTTCTAAGTACCAAGGTTTAATAGGATCAAAATTTTTGTCAGTAGAAATTCTGAATAAGGAAATTTCTTTATATATGGGAGCATTTAAACTATTGATTTTTAAAATTCTCGTATGATCTGTTGCTTTAAATGTAATAATATTATTATCTTGAATAACTCTAATTCTTTCAAAAGTTTTAGTTCTTCTCCAATCACTTCCTTTATATGAGTATCCATTACCAGCAATAACTATAACGTAATCTTTCGCATCAAATGTAGACATTATTTTATCATGCCTCCATTCTCCAAGAATATTCTGTCCTATAGCTCGAGGATTATTCAGTCCTATTGCTATGTCTAAAAAAATTTTCTCTGATGTAGGTAATTCTTTTAAGTTTGGTAAATTTATAATTTTATCGGGTAGACCTAAATTGCTAAATTTTTCTTTTGCTTCTTTTAGTAATGTTCTTTGCGTAATTATATAACCTTTTTCTATTAATTCTTGCCAATTTAATTTTTCTTCTTTTAAATAATTTAATCTATTTCCATTTTTTACACCATAAAGGTTAGTTGAAATTATAGCACTCCTTGCAGACTTAAATAAGGATTCATGCATTAGATTAGAAGATATTGTGCCTCTATGAACAGTATCAGCTCGTAATGGTTGGTTGTAAGTTGCTCTGGGTAACCCCTTAGAAACATCAAGTCCTTTAGAATTTTTAACAAATTCTTCTAAATCTTCCTCACTGATATCATGAATAAATAGGGGTTCATTATGATAAGTTAAAGTAGCTCCAGCTAAAGTTCCATTAGTATTTAGTCCAACCATTATTTCATAAGGCTGACGATCATATCCAAGAGATTTGACCATGTCCCATGTAGAAAAAATGTACCCTAACAGCGTGTTATTACTTTTTACTTCTAAAATTCTTTGATCTATAGAATTGAGACTGATTTCATCATAAGTAGGAAAATATTCAATAATTAAGGATTTTTCTAATCTATCTGTTAAAGTTCCATCAATTTGAGCAAAACATAAATTTATATTAAGCATAAATAAAGAGGATAATATAATAATGAATTTTTTCATGGATATGCTTTTAAGATTTATGATAAAAATTTAACTATTAACACATAGTCACATAAAGTATAGTTTTAAAAAAAAGTTATTTTTAATAATTTTTATAGAGAATGGAAATTTATTGTCTGAATTTGAGTCTGATATAGAATTAAGAACTGATCATTATTTTAAACTTACGAAAAAAGTTGTAGAAAAGCATGGTGATATGGAAGTTACTTATGCTGTATTCATGCGTAGGCCAGTTATATACTGTCCAAAACTTGCTGTTGATTGGATAACATCAGTTGTGGGTTCTAGAGGTTATAAAATTAATATAACTGAATGTTTCAAGGAAGGTGCATGGGTTGGAGCTGGAGAGGTCCTTATGTATATATCAGGGAAATTAAGTGTTTTAGTTGATTTAGAAACAATTTATCTTCAAAAATTAGGAGGGGCATGTGTGGCGGCATATAATACTTTTGGTATGGCTAGTGATCTTCCCAAAGTAGGTTTTATAGCAATGGATGCTAGACATTGCGCTGGATCAGATATGCAAGAGCTAATGGCATATGGAGCTTCTGTAGGTTCTAAAAAAGCACAAAATGAACAGGGTGCTATAGGCTTTATAGGAAGTGCAAATGATATAACATCGCATTTTTTTGGAAAAAAGAAAGGAATAGGTACTATGCCTCATGCTTTAGTAGGGTATGCAGGCTCAACAGTAGAGGCTGCAAAAATGTTCTCAAATACCTATCCTAATTGTCCTTTAACTGTATTAGTTGATTATTTTGGTAAAGAGATTACGGATTCTTTAGAGGCATGTAATGTAATGAAAGAATTAGCTGATAAAGGTTTATTATCACTCAGAATTGATACTCATGGAGGAAGATTTGTGGAAGGTTTAGATACAGCAAAATCATACGCATTATTGGATAAAAATGCTTCGCATGCTATACGTACATTTAGGACTGAGCAAGAATTAAAATGGTTAGTAGGCACTGGAGTAAGTGCAGCTGCAATATGGCATTTAAGATTAGCTTTAAATAATAAAGGGTGGAATAAAGTTAAAATTATTGCATCAAGTGGTTTTAGTCCAGAAAAATGTAAGTTAATGTCTAGTGTTGGTGCTCCTATAGATATGATTGGTACAGGCTCTTATATTCCAGAAAGCTGGTCAGAAACTTATGCCACTGCAGATATTGTTGAATATAATGGTGTTCCAAGAGTTAAAATTGGACGTGAATTTTTATTACCTAATAAGTAAACAAATAAATAATAATTTCAGCGGAGATTTATTTGAAAACTAATGTTAAAATATATTTATGCCAGCTTAATTTTCATGTAGGTGATTTAGATAAAAATTTAGAAAAGATTATTTCTACACGAAAAAATGTAAAAAAACAGGGTGGAGATATATGCGTTTTTTCTGAATTGTCAATTACTGGTTACCCACCTGAGGACTTAGTTTTAAGAAAATCATTTATATATGCTGTAGAAGATATTATAGATAAATTATTAGCTTTATCAAAAGATGGAGGGCCTGCATTAATTATTGGTTATCCTAGAAATGATAATGGAAAATTAAAAAACTCAGCAGCATTGATAGATAATGGAATAATTTCTATTGTCGATAAATTTCACTTACCTAGTTATGGGGTATTTGATGAAGCAAGAGTATTTCATTCAGAACGAGTTTCTGGTCCTATAGCTTTTAGAGGTATTAGAATAGGATTGATGATATGTGAGGATATGTGGTTTTCAGATGTTTCAGAGAGTTTACAAGAATCGGGAGCACAAATTTTAGTAGTAATTAATGGTTCTCCTTATGATCAGAATAAAGAAGATGAAAGAATTTCTGTAGCCGTCTCTAGAGTCGTAGAAACAAATTTACCTTTGATTTATGTTAATCAAATTGGTGGGCAAGATGAATTAGTATTTGATGGAGGTTCTTTTGCATTAGATAACAATTCAAAGCTATGCTTACAAAATTCCTTATGGAAAGAAGAGGTTAATTATATAGAAATATTTAATAATAACAATAATTTAATAGAAATAAGTAATTCTATTATTAATAAAATATCTAATGGTTTAGAATCTAAATATAATGCAATGGTTTTAGGTTTAAGAGATTATGTAATTAAGAATAATTTTAAAGGTGTTTTGTTGGGATTGTCGGGGGGAATAGATTCAGCTTTAGCAGCTGCTATAGCTGTAGATGCTCTTGGAAGTGAAAAAGTTCGAGGAATTAGGATGCCGTCAAAATATTCTTCTAAAGGTTCATTAGATGATGCAGAAGAGACAGGTAAATTACTTAATATTAGAATAGATACTATCAATATAGAAGAGATTAATTCTGTTTATTCAAATAATTTAGAAGAGCTGTTTACTGGTCTAGCTAATGATTTAACAGAGGAAAATATTCAATCAAGGATAAGAGGTGTTATTCTTATGGCGATTTCTAATAAATTTGGGGATATGCTTATTTCTACAGGTAATAAAAGTGAAATAAGTGTTGGTTATACAACAATTTATGGAGATATGAATGGAGGTTTTTCTGCTTTAAAAGATGCTTACAAAACTGATGTTTATGAACTTTCTAAATGGAGAAATAGTAATTACAATGATTTGTTTTTAGGTTCTAATGGTCCTGCAATACCTATAAATAGTATAAAGAAAGAACCATCGGCAGAATTAAATTTAAATCAAAAGGATCAAGATAGTCTTCCTCCATATGAAATTTTAGATGAAATCTTAAAAAGTATAATAGAGGACGAAGCTTCATTAGATTCTATTATTAAATTAGGTCATGATAGAGAATTAGTTAATAGAATTTATAGATTGTTATTGTTATCAGAATATAAAAGAAGGCAATCAGCGCCTGGCGTGAAACTTACAGCACGGTCATTTGGTAAAGAAAGAAGATATCCTATAACAAATGCTTTTCTTTATGATAAGTAAGCTTTAATAGAAAATTAATAAATATGTTATCTCCAATTATTATTTTAGTAGAGCCTCAATTAGGTGAGAATATAGGTTCAGCATGTCGTGCCATGTTGAATTTTAATGTGAAAAATTTACGTTTAGTAAATCCAAGAGATGGGTGGCCTAATCCTGATGCTAATGCAATGTCAGCTGGAGCACTTAACGATAAAAATTTTAAAGTGTCGGTATTTAAAAATTTAAATGAAGCTTCAAAGGATATTTCATATTTATTAGCAACTACAGCAAGGCCTAGAGATATAAATAAACCTATATATAATACTCAGGAAGCAATATTAAATATTATAAATGCGCAAAAAAGTGGATTAAAAACAGGTGTAATATTTGGAGGGGAAAAATCAGGATTGAATAATGATGATTTAGTAAAAGCTGATGGCGTAATTAATATTGATTGTAATAAAAATTTTACTTCTATAAACATATCTATGTCTGTCTTAACTATTTGTTATCAATGGTTTATAGAAAAACATATTATATCTAATGTATCTCAAGATATTATTAACAAAGAAAAAAATTTGGCTACAAAATCTGAATTAAACTATTTTATAGATAGATTAATAAAATTATTAGAGGATTCAAATTTTTTTAAACCAGACGAGAAAAAAAAAGCTATGATTAATAATATAGAAGCAATTTTTACCAGAAACAACTTAACCCTTCAAGAATTAAAAACATTACATGGAATAATAACTAGTATTACTAGAGCTTAAATCATAAGATCAGAGTTGACAGCATGTAATTGAGCTGTATAGTTCCACTAGAATTATTTGATAATTTAATTTGTTATATAATAGGAAGAATATAAGTATGAGTAAGAGAAGTGAACCACATTATAAGATTGATAGAAGGTTAGGTTGTAATTTATGGGGTAGGCCAAAAAGTCCCTTTAATAAAAGAGAATATGGGCCAGGACAACATGGTCAGAGAAGAAGAAAAATTTCTGATTTTGGAATACAACTTAGAGCAAAACAAAAACTAAAAGGTTATTATGGAAACCTTTCTGAAAAACAATTTAGAAATTATTACAAGAGTGCTGCCTCATTAAAAGGAGATACTGGCGAGCAATTAGTAGGTTTATTAGAACGAAGATTAGATGCTGTAGTCTATAGGTTAAATTTAGTTCCTACTATTTTTGCTTCTAGGCAATTAATAAATCATGGGCATGTTAGAGTAAATGGTAAAAGAGTAAATATTAGGTCTTATATGTGTTCAATTGGAGATGTTATTTCAATTAGAGATGCATCAAAGGAACATCCTTTAGTTATTGAGGCCTCACAGGGACTATTGAGAGAAGTACCAGATTATATTAGTGCAAATGTAGATAAGCTTGAAGGTACATTTAATAGAATACCTGTGTTATCTGATATTCCATACCCAGTTGTAATGGAGCCAAACTTGGTTGTAGAGTATTATTCTAGATAATAAGTAGTAAAATTTATAGAGCTATTATTTACTAAATAGCTCTTTTAATTCTCCATTTTCATGCATTTCTTTAACTATATCACAGCCACCAATAAACTCACCTTTATAATATAGTTGAGGTATTGTAGGCCAATCACTAAAAGACTTAATACCATCCCTTAATGTTGGTTCAGCTAAAACATCTACTCCTTTAAACTCTACTCCTATATGGCTTAATACTTGAGATACCATAGAAGAGAATCCACACTGTGGAAAAACGGGTGTTCCTTTCATAAATAAAACTACGTCATTACTATTTATTTCTTTTTCAATTCTACTTTGTACGTCTTCATCTATATCTGACATTTTTATTTCCTTTTTAATTATGTTTATAAATCTGCACTAGTTTTTAATGCTAAAGCATGTAATTGCTGTCCCATTTTCCCCTTTAAAGCTTTGTAAACCATTTGATGCTGCTGAATTTTTGATTTTCCATTAAAAAGCTCTGATTTTACATGAGCTGAGTAGTGGTCACCATCTCCTCGTAAGTCTTCAATAACCACTATTGAACCAGGAATAGCTTCCTGAATCATATTTTCTATTTCATTAGCACTCATAGACATATTAAATCCTTATTATTTTATTTCGAAAAATAATTAACAAACCAATTATTTCTTAAATTAGATAATTTTTCAATAGATATTTCCTCATTCTTATTATTATGCTCTACTTTAAAGCTTTTACCTTCTATCTTTCCTATAATAGAAGATGGAATATTTTTTTTCTTTGCTTCATTAATTATTACTTCAGTTTTATTTCTTTCACAAATAATAATGTATCTAGCTTGATCTTCTCCATATAGCCATGCATTAATATTAATATCTTTAGGTTTTTTTATTAGACATCCTAATTTACTCATTATACAGATTTTTGCCAAAGCTATTGCTAAACCTCCATCTGAAATGTCTTTACATACGCTAATTAATTTTTTAGCAGCTAAATTTAGGATAAATTTACCATTATTTAACTCTTGATCTAGATCAATACTTGGAGGTTGTCCAATATCTATTTTTTCTATTTCTCTAGCATAAATGGAGCATTCTAGGTGTCCTATAGCTTTTCCTATTATTATTATATCTTGATTATTATATTTGCTAATAATGTTTGTTAATTGATAATCTGTATTTTTTATTAAACCAACTGCTCCGATTTGAGGAGTAGGAGGAATACTTTTTCCCTCTGTTTCATTATAAAGGCTTACATTACCTGCAACTACAGGCATGGAAAGTGTTTTACATGCAGCAGAAATGCCTTCTATAGCTGATACTATTTGACCCATTACAACACTATTTTCGGGATTACCAAAGTTTAGACAGTCTGTAATAGCTAATGGAAAGGCACCTACAGAGCATAAGTTTCTATAGCATTCAGCAACAGCTTGCATACCCCCTAATTGAGCATTTGCTTCGCAGTATCTAGGTGTGCAATCTGTAGTTATAGCTAAGGCTTGGTTTTCACTGCCATGAATACGAACTATACCTGCTTCAGAACCTGGCATACCTATAGTATCTCCCATTACCATATGATCATATTGTTCCCATATCCAGTTTCTTGAACATAAATCATGATTACTTATAAGTATTTCAAGAGATTCATCCCAGTTGCCATTGTTAGGAATATTTACTGTTTCATTATTAATTTTCTCTTCATATGGCCTATCATAGATTAAACCATTCGCTAATGGCTCAAGAGGAATATCTGCAACTATTGTATTATTTGCTGTAAGAACTATGTTTTTTGTATCTGTTACTTTACCAATAATACTAAAGTCTAGTTCCCATTTTTTAAATATGTCTTCAGCCTTTTTTTCTGATCCAGGCTTTAATACCATTAACATTCTTTCTTGGCTTTCAGAGAGCATTATTTCAAAGGGAGTCATTTTCGTCTCTCTTACTGGTACTTTATCTAAATTAATTTCTATTCCATTATTGTCTTTTGCTGCCATTTCTACAGATGAAGATGTAAGACCTGCAGCTCCCATGTCTTGAATTCCTATAATGCAATCTATTGCCATTAATTCTAAACACGCTTCTAAGAGAAGTTTTTCTGTAAAAGGATCTCCAACTTGTACAGTTGGTCTTTTACTTTCAGAGTTTGCATCAAATGCAGCTGATGCCATTGAGGCTCCATGTATTCCATCTCTTCCAGTTTTAGCTCCTACATAAACAACAGGACTTCCAGGTGACCCAGCTTTTGCATAAAATATTTTATTTTTATTAACAATACCAACAGTCATAGCATTAACTAATATATTTTCATTATATCCTTTATCAAAAGTGCATTCTCCTCCAATTGTTGGGACTCCCATACAATTTCCGTAGCCACCAATTCCAGCGACTACTCCAGATAAAAGATGTTTAGTTTTAGGGTGAGATGGGCTTCCAAACCGTAGACAATTTAAATTAGCTACTGGCCTTGCTCCCATAGTAAAAATATCTCTCATTATGCCTCCTACTCCAGTAGCAGCTCCCTGATAAGGCTCTATAAATGAGGGATGGTTATGGCTTTCCATTTTAAAAACAGCTGCTAAGCCATTTCCTATATCTATTACACCTGCATTTTCCCCTGGGCCTTGTATTACCCATGAAGCCTCCGTAGGAAGTGTTTTGAGCCATTTTTTTGAAGATTTGTATGAGCAATGCTCACTCCACATTGCAGAAAATATTCCTAATTCAGTTATATTAGGTATTCTTTCCATATATTTAATTGTCTGATGATATTCATCTTTGCTAAGTCCTAATTTTATAGCTTGTTCCACAGTAGTCATTAATATTATCCTAATTTTTCAAAGAAATTTTTAAAAAAGTTTATACCATCTTTGCCGCCTAGCTTTTTTTCTAATGCTCGTTCTGGATGAGGCATCATACCTAATATATTTCCTTGATCATTTAATATACCTGCAATGTTATTAACAGAACCATTAATATTTGCATTATCATCAATAACTCCTTCTTTTGAACAATACTGATAGGCAATTCTATTATCTTTAACGAGGTTCTCAATAATCTTATTATTTGCATAATAATTTCCATCGTGATGAGCAACAGGTAATGAGATTACTTTGCCTACTTGTTTTTTGTTTACCCAACTACTTTTATTTATAGATATCAAATAAGTGTATTTACATATAAATTGCATTTTACTGTTTCTCATTAAAGCCCCAGGCAACAATCCACATTCTGTTAGAATCTGAAACCCATTACATATACCAAGAACTGGTGTACCATTTTTAGCTTTTTTAATAACTTCTTTCATTATTGGGGCTCTTGAGGCTATTGAACCTGACCGTATTTTCAAGAGATGTCTCTTTATGCCATATCATTTTAGGGGAAGTACCAATAATACTTTTTATTGCTATATAAACGTCTCTATCACAATTGGAGCCTGGAAATACAATAATATTTGGTTTCATGTAATTATATGTCTTCTAATTAAATTAATTGTCCGGTAAAATTTTTACTATATAGTCTTCTATTACCATATTAGCTAAGAGGATTTTACATATTTCTTTTGTAATTTTTTCCGCTTCTTCTTTATTATTTGTCTCAAGATCAATATCAAACAGTTTACCTTGTCTTATTTTATTTATACCGTTAAAGCCTAAATTTTCTAAAGCTGATTCTACAGCTTTCCCTTGAGGGTCAAGGACTCCTTCTTTTAAAGTTGTATGAACTTGTACTTTCATAATTATCCTCTAATTTAATTTTTAAATACACCAAGTCTTTCAGCAACTTCTTGGTATGCTTCTTTCATGTTGCCTAAGTCTTCTCTAAATCTATCTTTATCTAATTTTTTATTCGTTTTATTATCCCACAGCCTAAAGTTGTCAGGACTTAACTCATCAGCTAAAATAATTTCTAAATTTTCATCTTTATAAAATCTTCCAAACTCTAATTTAAAATCAATTACTTTTATGCCTATACTTGAAAAAACGCCTATTAGAAAGTCGTTAATTCTTAATGACATGTTAAATATATCTTCTAATTCATTAGAGTTTGCCCATTCAAATGCAGTAATATGTTCGTTAGAAACTAAAGGATCATTTAGTTCATCTGATTTGTAATAATATTCAACTATTGCTCTTGGAAGGGCTTCTCCTTCCTTTAAGTTAAACCTTTTACAAATAGAACCAGCTGCAATATTTCGTATAACAACTTCTATAGGTATAATTTCTACTGCATGAACTAATTGTTCACGCATATTTAAACGTTTAATAAAATGTGTAGGTATGCCTATATGTTCAATTTTTTCCATTAAGAATGATGAAATTCTATTATTTAAAACACCTTTCCCGTTGATGACAGCAAACTTTTTATTATTAAATGCTGTAGCATCATCTTTAAAGTATTGAATAATGGTATTTGGCTGAGGTCCTTTATAAAGAATTTTAGCTTTACCTTCATATATTTTTTTACGTTTATCTTCTGTCATATTAACCTTTAAAATTAATTTTATTATATATTATTTATTCATACTAGAACAGAGAATTACTAACAAGTATTGATGTTATAAAAATTATTTTTATCAGGTGTAGTCTCGTTAAATAGAAATATGGGTTTATTATTCTTTTTTAATTCATTATCTGATGGTAATGCAATTATGGAAGAAGACAATGTCCCATAATTATTATTATAACTATGAGATATATTCATAGCCGCTAGAGGTTTATTCTTTGGGTGAGAGGTGCAAGCTAAAAAATCTATCCATTCTTTCCATTCTGATTTATCAGGATCTGGTTCTTTTAATGAATTAAATTTATTTATATTATTATTATATCTATCCGATGTTTTACTATTTAAATCATGACTATCTAGAAAGTGTCTTCCTTCAGGAATAAGATTTATAGTAATTTTATTTTTTCCAGTACTTTTTATCCAATAAGCATTTTTATTATTAGCTATAAATAAGTTAAAAGGTCTCCAATTAGTAATATCAAGTAATTCTATATAAGTTAATGCGGTTTTTATGTCTTTATTTTTTAAAACATTTATTATGATATCTCCTCTACTAAATTTTTCTTTATTTGGGCCTAGGCTATTTGGTCTATTCAATATAGTAGAGATTAACCCTTTATTATTTATTCCTAACCAGCTTCCTCCAGCAGTTAAATCTTTTCCTGCAATTATATTTTTATCATTCCCCCAATGTTTTCCTGGTGATAACGAAGGTCTATTTTTCATCTCATCTCTATTACCAGCAATGATTAAAGGCCATTTATGAAGAGGTCTATACAAGATTAATAATGTACACATTTAAATATTTTCTTATTAATTATTATTATACGTTTTCGTTATTAATATTTTTTATTAGTATTTTTTTATACTATGTTTTTTTACTTAGATGTTTATTAGCTTAACTATTATAGCCAATGCAATTAATTAGTTACATTTACCAGCTCAAAAGTAATAGTTATTTATTTTATTATTACTTAAATACTCTATCAAATATGTATGAAATATTTTTTGTATGCTTATTAATATCAAAGAGTGATTCTATTTGATGAATACTTAAATATTTGTTCACACTTTTATCTTTAGATAAAAGTTCTTTAAAGTCAGATTTATTATGCCATACATCCATGGCAGATTTTTGAACAGTTCTGTATGCATTTTCTCGGCTCATTCCAGCTTGAGTTAATGCAAGCATTACTCCTTGGCTAAAATGTAACCCTCCTAATTGATTTAAATTGTTTAGCATATTTTTTGGATATAAAACTAGGTTTTCTATTACTCCAGCCAAACGATTAATAGCAAAATCTAATGTAACAGTTGCGTCTGGACCTATTACTCTTTCTACTGAAGAATGGGAGATGTCTCTTTCATGCCAAAGAGCAACATTCTCTTGAGCTGGAACAACTGCTGATCTTACAAGTCTTGCCAACCCAGTAATATTTTCTGTTAGTACTGGATTTCTTTTATGTGGCATAGCTGAGCTTCCTTTTTGTCCTTCACTAAATTTTTCTTCAGCTTCTCTTACTTCAGTCCTTTGTAAGTGACGAATTTCTACTGATACTCTTTCTAAGCAACTAGCAATAATTCCTAGAACTGAAAAATACATAGCATGTCTATCTCTTGGTGAGATTTGTGTAGAAATAGTTTCTACATTTAGTTTCATTTTTTTAGCCACATATTCTTCTACTTTTGGGTCTATATTTGCAAAGGTACCAACAGCGCCAGAAATTTTACATGTTGAAATATCATTAGTCGCAAAGGCTAATCTTTCTTTGCATCTTTTAAATTCAGCATAAGCATAAGCAAATTTTAATCCCATAGTAGTAGGTTCTGCATGAATCCCATGACTTCTGCCTATACAAACCATATTTTTGCTACTTAAGGCCCTTTTTTTAAGTGCTTTTAATAGTCTTGTTAAACCTTGATCAAGTATTTTACTGGCACTCTTAAGTTGTATATTAAAACAAGTATCTAATACATCAGATGATGTCATTCCTTGGTGAATAAATCTTGATTTTGGACCAACATGTTCAGCAATATTTGTTAGAAAAGCTATAACATCATGTTTTACTTCTTTTTCTATTGTATCAATTTTATCTATTTCAAATTTACCCTTTTTTTCTATTTCTTTAGCTACACCTTTAGGTATTACACCTAATTTTTCTTGAGCTTCACAAGCATACCTTTCTATATCTAACCATGTTTGAAATTTTGATGAAGTACTCCATATTTTCACCATTTCTGGTCTACTGTATCTAGGTATCATTTTCTAAACCTTAAAAAAATTAACAAATTGTTAAAAAGAATTAATACTATGTATATATAATGATATAACTACGATCAAATATATAATAGTATTTGTAATATTTTTTTTAAGGGTTATTTATGCTTATAGATGGAATACCTAAAAAAGCTATAGAGTCTACTAATGATTATAAGATTGTTATAATTGATCAAACTCTTTTGCCCCATAAATTAGAATATATAACTTTAAAAAATTTAAATGGTTGCTACAAAGCAATTAAAGATATGTGGATCAGAGGAGCACCGTTAATTGGTGTAACTGCTGCTTATGGAATGTTTTATGCTATCAAGAAAAATCCGTCTGAATTAAATATTAGAAAAGCTTTTGATTTATTAATTAATACGAGACCTACAGCTGTAGATTTAAGATGGGCTTTAGAAAAACTTTTAAATAAAATATTAAAATTTAAAGCAGAAGATAGAGCTACTTATGCCTGGCAATTCTCTAAGGAGTTAGAAATTAATTCGATAAAACAATGTTCTAAAATCGGTGATTATGGTTTAGAAATTATAAAATCTAAAATAATTAAAGATAAGACTTTTAATATTTTAACACATTGTAATGCTGGATGGTTAGCTTGCGTAGATTGGGGTACTGCTCTGGCACCAATTTACAAAGCATATAATTTAGGGCTGGATATTCATGTATGGGTTGATGAAACTAGGCCAAGGTCTCAAGGAGCTGCACTTACAGCTTGGGAATTATGTAAACATGGTGTTCCTAATACTTTAATAGTTGATAATGCTGGTGGGCATTTAATGCAAAATGGAAAAGTAGATATGTGTATTGTTGGATCTGATAGGACTGCTTTAAATGGAGATGTTTGCAATAAAATAGGCACATATATGAAGGCTTTATGTGCTTATGATAATAATATTCCATTTTATGTTGCTTTACCTGAATCTACTATTGATTTTAATTTAGATTCTGGAGTCAATAAAATTAAAATTGAAGAAAGGTCTAATAAAGAAATAACGCATGTTTCAGGTTTAAACTCTTTAGGGGAATTAAGTAATGTAAAAATAGTTTCAGATTTGGTTGCTAGCCATAATCCAGGTTTCGATGTTACACCCGCAAGATTAGTAACGAAGCTTATAACTGATAAAGGTATATGTAATGCTAACTCTAAAAGTATAAGTGAATTATTTAAATAATAATTAATTAAGGTTTATATAATGCAAAGTAAATGGTCAGATAAAGAAGCAAAATTATTTATAAATTTATATTCCAAAAAAAACATTTTGATTGATTTAGCATTAAGAATTTATACATCACGTTTATTAGGTAGTAATGCTAAGCTTGTTATGCATGGTGGGGGAAATACATCTTTAAAAACTAAAGATAAATTAAATAATGAAATAATTCATGTTAAAGGTTCAGGTTGGGATATGGCAAATATTGAACCAGAAGGTTTGCCTGCCATGTATTTAAATCCACTACAAAAGTTGTTTAAATTAAAGAAGCTTAAAGATGAAGATATGGTCAGGATACAAAGAGAGCAATTAAAAAATATAAAATCACCTAATCCATCTGTAGAAACCTTACTACATGCTTTTTTACCACACAAATATATAGACCATACACATTCAAATGCAATTTTATCATTAACAAATCAAATAAATGGTCATAAATTAGCAAAAAATATCTATGGAAATAGAGTTGGTATAGTAGATTATGTAATGCCAGGTTTTGATTTAGCAAAAGCTTGTGAAAAAATATATTCAAAAAACCCCAAGGTTATAGGATTAATATTATTAAAGCATGGTATTTTTACATTTGGAAATACTGCAAAAGAATCATATGAAAGAATGATAGAGTTAGTATCTATAGCTGAACAATTTTTAAAAAGAGGTAATAATACTCCTTTTATTGCTAATAAAAAGTTCAACAAGTTAAATATAAGTAAAATAGCTCCAATTATTAGGGGAGAAGCATCTAAATTAGCTAATAAAAAAATGCTAATTCATTTTGTTAATAGTAAATATGTAAAAAAAATGTCTTCTGGAAAAGATATCCATAGATATGCTACATCTGGCCCTGTTACGCCAGATCACGTTATTAGAATTAAGCCGTTTCCTTTAATTATAAATGAATTAACTTTAAATACTGCTAAACATAAAAGTATCATTTTAAAAAACATGGAAAAATATAAAAACAAATATATTTCATATTTTTTAAAATATAAGCATAGGAGTAAAGAAAAAGTTAAACAATTAGACGCTTCACCAAGAATTGTGTTTATTAAAGGACAAGGGGCCTTTGTAATAGGAGAAACCTTTAAAGTTGTAAATATAGCTAAGGATTTATTAGAAACCACAGCACAAACAATTTATGATGCTGAAAAAATTGGTAATTTTAAAAGTATTTCTATGGCAGATCAATTTGATATTGAATATTGGTCTTTGGAGCAAGCTAAATTAAATAGTGCAAAACCTAAAACTTTGCAGGGAAATATAGTTTTAATAACAGGAGGAGCAGGTTCTATTGGTCTTGCAACAGCATTGGAATTTAAAGAACAAGGGGCAGAAGTAATTATAATTGATAATGATCAAGTAGCAATTGAAAGAGTTCATAGTAAATTTAATATTGCTGGATATTATTGTGATTTAGCAAATACTAAAAATATAGAAAGTGTTTTTAATAAAATATCCAAAGAATATGGTGGTTTAGATATTTTAATTTCAAATGCTGGTATTGCTAAACAAGGAGAAATTGGTTTAGTTGATGAGAAATTATTTAAAGAAAGTTTTGAAATTAATTTTTGGGCCCATCAGCGTGTGAGCAAACTAGCCATCGATATAATGTCAAAACAAAACACGGGGGGAGTATTGCTATTTAATATTTCAAAACAGGCAATCAATCCTGGAAAGAATTTTGGTCCTTATGGCATACCTAAATCGGCAACTTTGTCTTTAATGCGACAATATGCAATTGATTATGCAAGTATTAAAGTGAGATCAAATGCTATAAATGCGGATCGCATTAGATCGGGTTTGTTAACAAATAATATGATTACAGAAAGATCTAAAGCAAGAGGTGTTAATGAAGAAGAATATATGTCAGGGAACTTACTTGGACTTGAGGTAAGAGCGATAGATGTGGCTAAAGCTTTTGTATCTTTGGCTTTAGCAGAAAGAACTACAGGTGTAATTATGACCGTGGATGGGGGCAATATAGCTGCCGCTCCAAGATAACAGGAAAAATTTGAATGAAAATCTGGCAACTTAATGAGTTTAATATACAGAATTTAGCTATAGTTAAAAAAGATCCTCCTAAAATTTTAAATGATAATGAAGTTTTGGTAATAATGAGAGCAGCCAGTTTAAATTTTAGAGATTTAATTATGATAGATGGTGGTTATGGAGATACTGGGGGAACAATTCCATTTGTTCCTATTTCGGATGGTTCTGGCATAGTAGAAGATGTTGGTAATGGAGTTACAGAATTTAAAAAAGGTGATGTAATTATTCCTCCTTTCTTTTCAGATTGGGATTCAGGAAATATTGGAGAAGATGGATATTTGTCAGCTCGTGGAGGTCAAATAGATGGAGTAATGCAAGAATATATGGTTTTTTCTGATGATAATATTGTAAAGGCACCAAGAAATTGGAATTGCATAGAATCAGCAACACTACCCTGTGCGGCTCTAACAGCATGGAGAACACTTGTAACTGAAGGTAAAATAAATAAAAATTCTATAGTTTTAGTTCAGGGATTAGGTGGAGTATCTATATTTGCTATTCAAATTGCAAAATTATTTAATGCCACGGTAATAGCTACAACTTCAAGTGTAGAAAGAATGGATAAAGCAAAAATATTTGGTGCTGATTATGTAATTAATTATAATGAACATAAAGAATGGTGGAAAAATATTCAACGTATTACCAATAGAAAAGGTGTTGATATTATTGTTGAGGTTGGTGGAAGTAAGACGTTAGAGCAATCAATAAAATCATCTAAGATTGGTGCTGTAATTGGTATTATAGGAGTGTTATCTGGTGGAGTTGCAGCATTACCCATTGGACGGGTAATATATAAAGCTTCTAGGTTAATAGGTATTACATGTGGGAATAAAGAAGAGTTAATAAGTATGGTTAATAAATTTAATATGTCTAGCGTAAGGCCAGTGATTGATACTAGTTTTAAATTTAAAGATTTACCTAAAGCCTTGGAATATATGAAAAGGGGTAAGCATTTAGGAAAAATAGTCATAGATTTTGATATGGATGATTAGATGGCTAAAATTTTAATAATAGAAGATGACCAAATTTGGATAGATCTTTTAACAGATGAACTAAAAGAGAACATAAATAATTCTATCATAAATAGTATCTTATATAATAATCAAAGCAATGATTATTTTTTAAGTCAAGTAAAAGATATTAAACCAAATTTAGTAATTTTTGATGTTAATATGGGAGATAACCCTAAGGCAGGAATAAAATTAGCAAAGTATATAAAGAAAAAATACTCTGATTTAGTTTTTGTGTTTTTAACATCCCAAAAAAGTGTTGATCCTTTAATTCTAGATAATGCAGCAGAAGTCGGAGCAGATACTGTCTATGACAAGAATGATTTTGTTAATGATATTGATGTTTTAGGTAAATTTATTAAAAATTCATTAGATAAAGATAAAAAAATGTCCCATCTTATTCAAGAACCTCCTTTAGAAATTGATTTTCAAGCTAGAACGGTAAAATTATATAATACACTTATATCTTTTACTAGAATGGAGTTTGAAATATTAGCTCATTTGGTAAAAAATAAAAACCGAGTATTTAACAAATTCCAGCTTTACGATAATGCTACAACTGGTTATGTACAAGAAGATACATTTGAAAACACTATCGTAAGCCATATAAAAGCAATTAGAGATAAATTTAAAAAAGTAGATGCTAATTTTAATCCTATTAAAACTGTTCAATCAATTGGTTATAAATATGATTACAATTCTGATAATTGATTAGTACTATTATCTATAAATATTTCTACTCTTCTATTAATTTTTTCTCTTACCCCATCCTTTGTTATAATTTTAGGTTTCTTCTCACCAAAGTAAAAGGTATTAATATTATCTTCAAGAATACCTAAACTTAATAAGTACTTTTTTACTTCATTAGCACGTAATTTAGAAAGTAATATGTTATATTTATCCGTACCAGACCTATCTGTGTGTCCGATTACTTCTATAAATAATTTATGATTCTCCATATAATTGGTGTATATTTTTTTTATAGAACTTTTAATATCTTGATTTAATATATAAATATTATGTTCAAAATATATTTCAAATTTTAGTTTTTTATTAATATTTTCTACTTTTTTTATTTCTTTTATTTTTTTTATTTCTTCTTTATATATTTTTAATTTTTCTACATATTTATCTTTTTTAACATTCTCAATAATATCTTTATTATGGTTAATATTATGATTAGCTAATGTTATTAAACCTGAATTCATCATGTCATAACATCTTTTTATGTGAACTGTTTGCCAAGCTTCTTCTAGTTGCTCTAACCAACAGTCATAACCTAATTGTGTTCTAGCACTAAGTATAGGAAATGCATTAGCTTTTTTTGTGTTCAAAACTTTGATTAATTCTTGTCTTTTTTGATTTATTTCTACCTTGTAACTGTGTTCTATATCCCAATTGTCTATTGGTTCTGGTAAAACTTTTTCTCCCTTTCTTGCTTTCAATCCTTTTTTTGCAAAATATGCAGCATCTATTTCATCATGCATTTCATTCATTTCGTATATTGCAAATTCTAAATAGGATTCTGATAGTGCTTGTGAAAATTGATTACTAATATTCGGAGTAGATTTAAGCTCTTCAATATTATGATAAGCACATCCATTAATTATAATTGTAATTAAAAATAATAAATTTATGTGACAATTTTTTTTTAGATAATTTAGCATAGCATTTCCTTTATATTTAATATTTTTAATCTAATATTTAAATGTTAAGATTTAATTTTTTTATTATGAAGATTTTATGTAGAAGACATATGAGTAAGTATATGAATGCAGGCAAAATAAAAATATGGTCAATTTTATTAATTTCTACAGTTGTATTAATTTTTGGAATAATTTTTTCTATAGTTATGAGTTCTTCTTATTTAAGTCCTTTAGGAAGTAATTATGCTAAAAAAGAATTGAAAACTTTAGATAAGTTACTATTAAGTGACTATTCAATATTAACTAAAATATTTTCAGACTTGACTATTACTAATGAAGAAAAGTTAGAATTAGATAGATTAGGTTTATTCAAATATAATATTGGTAAAATAAAATTTATTATACAAGAAAGAGACCGTAGGACTATATATTCTAAAGGTTCAATAATTATTAATAAAGAAAAATATAATTCGTATTTTATAAGCGTAGGTAAAATTAGTATTGATTTTGTAGCATTCTTTAAAAAGATTTTATTTTATAATATTAATAATGATTGTAATAAATATTTTAGAAATCCTTATGTATCCTATCAAGATAAAATTGAAGTGTATGAAGTTGGGTGTGCATTTAATCTAAATAAAAGTATGATGCGAATTTATAAAGGGGATAGATATAATACTTCATATATAATTTCTAAAAGTATACCTATAGCTATTGATAATAAAGTAGTTGGAGTTATTTATATAGCATCGGATGCAAAAGATTTAGAAGAAGAATTAGGAATTATATTGATATCAATATTATCTCCAGTATTATTTAGTATATTACTTGTATCTATATTTATTTTTTATTTACAAAATTTTTTAAGTACTAAGGTAAGATCTAATTGGATTAATGCAAAAAATATAGCGCATAATTTAAAGAATAAAACTAATGCCATTAAGTTTTATACATCTAAAGATTTTGATAATATAAAAAATTATAAAAATAATATAAAAAAAATAAATACTATTATTGATAATTTAGATAATTTTATTGAAACTACTTTAACTACAGCTAAACATGAACATTATGGAATTGCTTTTAATACAAAATTAAATAAAGTTGACGTAAATGAAGTGATATCTCTTATACAAGATTTATATGTATCTAAGAATATTAGAATTGATAATAAAATAAATATTACTGATAATATTAGCTATATTATTAATGCTGAAAAAAATAAATTAATTGAAGCAATTTCTGCCGTAATTGATAATAGTTTACATTGGAATTTAGCTAATGCTAATGTTGAGGTTAGTATTCATGAAAATAAAGAATTTATTGATTTAATGGTTATGGATAGAGGTCCAGGTATTAATGATAAAGATAAGAAGAGTGTATTTACAAAAAATTATAGCAAATCTGGTGGTACAGGAATAGGTTTATATATTGCAAAAACTATATTAGCTTCATATGGTGGCGATCTATATGCAGTAGATAGAGAAGGTGGTGGACTCATTATGGTTTTTAAATTAAAAATATCTAAAAAATAAATAAACTGTGTATTGGTGTATTAATTAGAGTATGAATAGTTTATGTCTAAAATAATTTTAAAAATTTTACTTTTTTTACTTGTTTTTAAGGAGACTTTATCTGCTTTTGCTGCTGAAGCTCCTCCCTTTAGAGCACGATGGCCTATGATAAATAAAGAAATTGAAATTGGTACAAGAGGTTTTAAAACTTTTGATGATGAAGAAAGTCTAGATGGGATTAGAAAAGAAAGGTATGGGGTTGGAATGGGTGTCACTGATAGCTTTTTCTTTGAAATTGAAGGTGAATATGAAAAAAAAGCAGGAGGAAATAGAAAGTTTGATGCTTATGAAATTGATACGAGATTTGAATTAACTAAGACTAAGGATTGGAATGAAAAGCCTAATGATATTGATGTTGGCTTTTCTCTAGGTATTTCTATTCCTGAGGATAGTGATGATGCTTATGAAATTGAATCAAGGCTATTATTATATAAAAATTTTGGAGTATGGAAGTCTACTGGTAATATTGTTTTTGAACAGGAATTTGAAAATTCAAGCGATAGTGGATTAGAAATAGCTTATGCAGGTCAATTACGATATCGTTTAACAGCTAATATTCAGCCTGGAGTGGAGGTTTTTGGAAGATTAGGTGAATTAAATGAGATAGCAGTAGGAAATGAACAGCATCAAATTGGGCCAGGAGTATTTGGATTTTTTGAATTGAATGATAATTATGGGTTTAAATATGAATTAGGGTGGCTTATTGGATATACTGATGTTACTCCAGAAAATACAGCAAAATTTTTAATTGAATTTGAATATAAATATTGAGGATTTATTTTAATAAAAACTTAGGCTGCTTCTTCTAATATTTCTTCTATTTGATATACTAGGTCGCAAATACTATTTATATCAATTTTATTATTAGCAATATCATTTAATTGTTGTTTCCATAGTTTAGAACCCTGTACACCATAAAATATATTAAATAAAGGTCGAATTAATCTACGTTGAGTATGGCCTAATGAGATGTATTTCTTAGCATATTCAATATAATTATTTACAATTTCATATCTAGATATATTGTTTTCATTATTAAAAAATATATTTTCTGCTTTGCTAAACATCCATGGATTATCCCAAGCTGCCCTTCCAATCATACTTCCATCAAAATCTTTTAAAAAATGTTTTGCTTGATTCAAATTTTGAATGCCACCATTAATTATAATTTGCATATGTTTAAAAGATTTTTTAATAAATTTTACCCTTTCATAATTAAGTGGTGGAATTATTCTATTTTCATGAGGACTTAAGCCTTTTAAAACAGCTATACGTGCATGGATTATAACAGTAGTAACTTTTTTATTATCTAATTCTGTAATAAATTCTTCTAGAAACTTATCTGTATCAAAATTATCCAGACCAATTCTAGTTTTTACAGATATAGGTATGTTACAATATTCTTTAATAGCCTCAATCATTTCACCAACTTTTTTAGGCTCTTTCATTAAACATGCACCAAAATTACCATTTACAACTTTATTGGAAGGGCATCCACAGTTAATATTAATTTCATGAAAGTTGGATTGACCAAATATTTTTGCAGCTTTTCCAGCTGAAATAGGATCAGAACACCCGATCTGCAAAGCTACTGGCCCTCTGCAATCAGATTCAATATTAAACCTGTTATTTTGGTCGTGGATAATAGTATTTGTATTAATCATTTCTGTATAAAGCAGAGTATTTTTAGTAATTAATCTTAATAAATTTCTAAAATGCAAATCTGTACGATCCATCATTGGAGCTATAGATAATATATTCTTATTATGATCAGGCATAAAAATTAACCCTTTTTTATTAATTTTGCTGCGTCTAATGCAAAATAACTTAATACACCATCTGCACCTGCTCTTTTAAAGCAGGTAAGGGGCTCTATAATAGCTTTGTTTTTTTCTAAGTATTTATTATTAATGGCTGCCATAATCATAGAATATTCACCTGAAACTTGATAAGCATATGTAGGCATTTTGAATGTAGATTTAATTCTATAAATTATATCTAAATAAGGCATGCCTGGTTTTATCATAATCATATCTGCTCCTTCAGAGATATCTAAGCTTACTTCTCTAAGAGATTCATCTGAATTAGCATAATCCATTTGATAACTTTTCTTAGATTTTTTACTTAAGTTTATTTCTGATCCAATAGCATTTCTAAACGGCCCATAAAAGCATGAAGCAAATTTAGCAGCATAAGACATGATTTGTGTATTTTTAAAACCGCTTTTATCAAGTTCTTTTCTAATAGCACTTATTCTTCCATCCATCATATCGCTTGGGGCTATCATATCTGCTCCAGCTTTAGCCTGAATAACGGCTTGTTTACATAATATTTCTAAGCTTTCGTCATTTAAAATTTCATTATCTCTTAATAATCCATCATGGCCATGACTAGTATAAGGGTCTAAAGCTACATCTGTTATGATTCCTATGTTATTAACCTGATTTTTAATTAAATTTGTTGCTCTACAAATAAGGTTTTCTTCATTCAGTGCCTCAGATCCTAATTCATCTTTAAGTAAAGAGTTTGTTTCAGGAAAAAGCGCTATAGCGGGTATCCCTAATTCTTTAGCTTCATTAACATGTTCTGCAATTTGAGTTATTGGAATTCTATAAACGCCAGGCATAGATTCTATAGAAGATTTTTTAGTATCTTCTGTAATGAATATAGGTAAAATTAAATCATTAACAGAAAGTCTACTCTCTTCAATTAATCTTCTGCTCCAATCTGCTAGTCTATTTCTTCTCATTCTAGTACTAGGGTAAGACGGTGTAGCTGAATTTATATAATTGTCATTCATGTATATTTCCTAATTAATTAGAATTATACTATATTATAATTGTATATCTTTACAAAATTCTTCTATCTTAATAGTTAATTTAGTCAAGAAAATACAATAATTAATAATTTTTGTTTTATAGGAATTAATATGAATTTTTCTTTAAGTAATGATCAAATTGCCTTTAAATCTGTTATTCAATCTTTTGCTAAAGAAAAGATGGCGCCTTTCGCAAACAAATGGGATCAAGAAAAGGTTTTTCCTGTAGATGTTTTAAGGGAAGCTGCTACTCTAGGTTTAGGCGGTATATATGTAGATGAAACATTAGGGGGAACAGGACTAAGAAGATTAGATGCTGCAATAATATTTGAAGAATTATCCACGGCTTGTCCTTCAACGGCTGCCTTTTTATCTATACACAATATGGCTACTTGGATGATTTCTAAATATGGGTCAGATTATCATTTTGAAAAATATTTACCAAAATTATTAACTATGGAATATATATCATCATATTGTTTGACAGAACCTGGATCTGGATCTGATGCCGCAGCATTAAGCACTACCGCCATAAAAGAAGGTGATTATTATATACTAAATGGAACTAAGGCATTTATATCTGGAGCAACGTTATCTGACACTTATTTAACTATGGTAAGAACTGGCGATAAAAGTGTTAATGGAATCTCTTGTTTAATAATAGATAAAGGTTCTGAAGGATTATCATTTGGTAAATTAGAAACTAAAATGGGTTGGAATTCTCAACCTACAGCTCACGTTATATTTGAAAATTGTAAAGTCCCAATTAAAAATTTAATAGGAAAAGAAGGAGACGGTTTTAAAATAGCTATGCAGGGATTAGATGGTGGTAGAATAAATATCGCATCTTGCTCTTTAGGAGCTGCTAGAATTTGTTTAGAAAAATCTCTAGAATATGTACATGATAGAAAGCAATTTGGAAAAAAAATATCAGATTTTCAAGCTACACAATTTAAATTGGCAGATATGGCTACTCAATTAGAAGCTGCAAGATTAATGGTATTAAAAGCAGCATCAGAACTAGATAATCAAGGTCAAGAAACCACTAAGATCTGTGCTATGGCAAAAAGGTTTGCTACTGATATTGGTTTTTTGATATGTAATGAAGCTCTTCAATTACATGGAGGCTATGGGTATCTAGCTGAATATGAAATAGAGCGATATGTTAGAGATGTAAGGGTTCATCAAATTTTAGAAGGAACTAATGAAGTAATGAAAGTTATTATTTCTAGAGCCTTATTGGCAAATAGGTAGTTGATATATGTCCGTTGATTATACTGAACTAGGTAATGCAGCTATTATAACGCTGAATAGGCCAAAATTTTTAAATACACTCACATATGAAATGATTGAAAAAATTGAAAGATATTTAAAGAACATTAATAAAAATAAAAATATTAAATTAGTTATTTTTAAAGGTGAAGGAGAAAAAGCTTTTTGTGCTGGAGGGGATGTAAAAGGGTTTTACTTTTTTTATAAAGAATATAAAATTAATTATTTAATAAAAAAATATAAAAAACCTATTATTTCTTTCATAAATGGTATTTGTATGGGAGGTGGAGTAGGTATTGCGCTTCATAGTAAGATAGTTATTGTTTCTGAAAAAGTTGTGTTTGCAATGCCAGAGACTGCTTTAGGGCTTTTTCCTGATGTTGGGGCAGGTAATATTTTATCAAAATTAGATGATAATATTGGAATATACTTGGGTTTAACTGGAAAAAGATTGTGTAGTGCAGATTTAATTCAACTAGGTTTAGCTAAATATTGTGTAAATATTAATAATTTTAATACACTTCAAGATTTATTAGTTAACGCTACAAATATTAGATCAATTAATAAAATTATTAATAAATATACAATAGAAACTAATTCAATTTTATTTCCATCATTAAATAAAGAAATATATAAGGTGTTTAAGCATAACAAACTTGAAAAAATTATTTCATTATTACAAAATTCTAATAAAAAATGGGCGCAGGAAGCTTTAAGTACAATACAAAATAATTCTCCTACTAGTCTTAAGATCACACTAAAACAAATAAGATTAGCTAAGTATAAATCTTTTAAGGATGATTTAATTATGGAATATAGGATGTCTCAGGCTTGTATGGCGGGAGGTGATTTTTATGAAGGTGTAAGGTCTATTTTAATTGATAAAGATCATAAACCTAAATGGAAGCCTAATAAGATTGAAGATGTAGATAGTAAATTAGTTATGGCTCATTTTAAACCTTTAGGTAACGATGATTTAAAATTTAAATAGGTAAGGATATAATATGAAAATTGGATTTATAGGACTAGGAAATATGGGAAGTGGTATGGCTTTAAATTTAGTGCAGGCTAACCACGAAGTAAATATATACGATATTAATAAAGATGTAATTGATGATCTTAGTGCAAAAGGGTGCGTAGGGTGTTCTGACATTATAAGTGCTGTTAAAAATAGAGATGTGGTCATCACTATGCTGCCTGAAGGAACTCATGTAAGAGAAGTATACTTAGATAAATTAGGGGTTATTGAAAATAGCAATAAAAATACTTTATTAATAGATTGCTCAACGATTGATATTGAAAGTATTAAAACAGTTGGCGCGGAAGCTAATCAAAATAATATGTCTATTATAGATGCTCCTGTATCTGGAGGAGTAGTAGGGGCTGATAATGGAACATTAACTTTTATGGTTGGTGGTAGTGAGGAAAGTTTTAATTTAGCGCTTCCAATTCTAAATATTATGGGAAAAAAAGTAGTTCATGCAGGGGGGCTAGGCGCAGGACTGGCTGCTAAGATATGTAATAATATGATTTTAGGTATTTCTATGATAGCTCTCAGTGAATCTTTTGTTATGGCGAAAAAACTCGGCCTAGAACAAAGTAAATTTTTTGAAATAAGTTCAAAAGCAACAGGAATGTCTTGGGCTATGTTAAACCATTTGCCAGTAGCTGATATAATAGAAACAGCTGCAGCTAATAATTATTTTAAACCAGGATTTGCCGCAAGTATGATGGTAAAAGACTTATCCTTAGCTCAGGCTGCTGCCACTACAGTAAATTTAAATACACCTCTAGGTTCTTTAGCATTAGATATGTATAAAGATTTTGTAAGCCAAGGTAATGGAGCTTTAGATTACTCAGCAATAATTAAATTAATTGAAGATAATTAACGTAATTAGAACGCAGCTATTCCAGTTTGAGCTCTACCTAAAATTAATGCATGAATATCATGAGTTCCTTCATAGGTATTAACGGCTTCTAGGTTCATGACATGTCTTATTACATGATATTCATCACTTACTCCATTAGCACCATGCATGTCTCTTGCTATTCTTGCAATTTCTAGGGCTTTGCCAGTGCTATTTCTTTTAATTAAAGAAACCATATCTGGGGTTGACTTCCCTTCATCTTTTAATCTTCCAACTCTTAAACTGCCTTGTAAAGCTAAGCTAATTTCTGTTTGCATGTCAGCTAATTTTTTTTGGATTAATTGGTTAGCAGCTAAGGGTTTACCAAATTGATTTCTATTTAAAGTATATTGTAAAGCTGAATGCCAGCAAAATTCTGCAGCTCCTAATGCACCCCAAGCAATGCCATATCTTGCAGAATCTAAACATGAGAAGGGTCCTTTAAAAGATTTAACATCAGGAAGTTTGTTTTCTTCAGGAATAAACACATCAGATAAATGGATCATTCCAGTTGTAGAAGCTCTTAGAGAAAATTTACCTTTAATAGCAGGTGTTTCCAAACCTTTAAAATTTCTTTCTACAATAAAACCTCTTAATATATTTTGTTGATCTTTTGCCCATATAATTAAAATATCTGCAATGGGAGAATTAGTAATCCAGTTTTTGGAACCATTTAATATATAACCACCCTTTGTTGCAACAGCTTTAGTATCCATACTTCCTGGATCTGAACCATGGTTAGGTTCGGTAAGCCCAAAAGCCCCAACAAATTCACCTGATGCTAGTTTTGGTAAAAAACGATTTTTTTGATCCTCTGATCCAAATGTATAAATTGGGTGCATTACTAAGCTGGATTGAACACTCATGCATGACCTATAGCTTGAGTCTACTCGTTCAATCTCCCTTGCAATTAAGCCATAAGCAACATAGGAGACACCTGGACAGTCATATCCCTTTATAGTTGACCCTAAAAGGCCTAATTCTCCCATTTCTCTAAATATATTTCTGTCAAAACTTTCGTTTCGATTATTATCTAGTACACGAGTCATTAATTTATCTTGGGCATAATTAGCAGCTGTTTCTCTTATCATAGTTTCTTCTTCTGTTAGTTGGTCATTTAAAAGAAAAATATCTGACCAAGCAGACACTCTATAATCCTGTTTGTTCAATGCAGTTAATTTTTTTTCGTGCGGAGGTGACATACTATTTCCTTTTTATTTAAGAGTAAAACTATTAGCTATTTCTAATACTTTTCTAATACGTATATGATTTAGGGCACTAGCCGAAATATAATAATATAGATTATTTATTTTTTGGAGCCTTAAAACTAAATAATACCTGAATAACCCTAAAGGATAGGTACAATAAAGCTCTGTATATTTTCCTTCTTTATTAAAACCATCATTTAAATCTTCACAAAACCATTCTGGGTTAATTGTAGCTTTTTTTATTGTATCATCAATAGATGGAACTTCTGTTCGTGCAGAATTAAATATAGTTTCGAGAAGAGGGCTATCTGGTCCTCTTAATAATCGTTCAATTTTAATAATATTATGAATCTCATTATGTAATCTATCATTTAACCAGTCATTAATGTTTAAATTTTTTTCTTCTAATTTATATAACTTTAACCATGTATATTCTCCAAAATTTTTTTCTTTAGGTTTAATAGTTATTATACCTATCATTGAGTCATTATAATCTAATACTAAAGCATTTTCTTGAAAATCATTTGGAATATTAAATGTTTCAATATAGTTGTTGGCATTACTAGGAAAAATTTTAATAATACTAAGTGTTATTATTAGGTAAAAAATAAAAATTATTGTTTTAAAAAGATACATTTTTATTTTCTGTCAAATATTATTGGTTTACCATTTGGAGAACCCATTAATTTACCATCTCTCATAGCTATTTTACCGTTTACTATTGTCATTATTGGCCAACCTTTAACAAATTTATTATTAAATGGTGTCCATCCAGATTTGTTTGCCATTATATCATCAGTTATTTTAATTTCTTTTTTAAGGTCTACTATTGTTAAATCTGCATCATAATTTAATTTTATTTCACCCTTATTATCAGCTTTATATAATTTTGCAGGGTTAGTAGATATTAATTCACATAGTTTATATATGCTTATTTTACCATTATTTAAATGGTTTAACATAATAGGCAACAATGTTTGTACTCCTGGCATGCCAGAAGGGCTTTCAGGATAAGATTTAAGTTTTTCTGCTCTTGTATGAGGGGCATGGTCAGATCCTATGACATCTACTACTCCTTCATTAATACCTCTCCATAATGCATCTAGATGCCTCTTAACTCTTATAGGAGGGTTCATTTGTGCAAAGGTTTTTAATTCATTATAGCAATCTGGAGCGCTTAATGTTAAATGCTGAGGAGTTACTTCAACACTAATATATTCTTTATTCTTCTTAATAAGTTCAATTTCTTCTTCTGTGGTTACGTGCAATATATGTACAGGTAGTTTTGATATATTTGCAGCCTTTATCACTCTTTTAGTAGCATTTAATGCTGTTTCTTCATCTCTCCATATAGGGTGAGAATGTACATCATTATTTTTGATTAATTGTTTGCGTTTTATTAATCTTGGCTCATCCTCAGCATGAACTGCAACTCTATGATTTCTGCTTTGCAATACATTTATTAAAGTTTTATCATCTGGTACAAGTAAATTACCTGTCGATGAACCCATAAAAATTTTTATACCAACACAGCCTGGAACTTTTTCTAGCTCAGGTAAAGAAGGTATATTTCCAGATGTGGCTCCTGCAAAAAAAGCATAATTAACCCACATTCTATTTTTTGCTAGCTTTAATTTATTATTTAATAAATCAATTGTTGCAGTGGGAGGGTATGTGTTTGGCATTTCATAAATACTTGTAACTCCACCTAATGCTGCTCCCATAGAGCCAGTATTCATATCTTCTTTATGTTCTGATCCTGGTTCTCTAAAATGTACTTGGCTATCTATAACGCCTGGCAAAATAGTCAGGTTTTTTGCATTAATAATATTTTTTGATTCATAATTTGTATTTGTAGATAAAAGCATAATTTTTTGATTTTTTATTCCAATATTTAATTTTTCTATAGTTTGTCCAATAACGACATAACCATTTTTTATAAAAATATCATATTTATCAATCATGTTAATCCTTAACTTGTTTTAAATAGGCATTAATTGAATATAATTTATACACTTAAATGCTTTATAAATGGAATATAATAATAATTTTTAATCTACAAAATTAATATCGTTTGCTTTAACTTTATCTTTAATAAATTGTAATCTTTTTTCTGGATTTTTCCCCATTACATTTTCTACAAATATTGAAGTTTCAGGAATTATATCCCTAGGTAGATTTACCCTTATTAAAATTCTATTATTCACATCCATAGTAGTATCTTTTAATTGTTTAGCTGGCATTTCACCTAAACCTTTAAACCGGCTAATTTCTAATTTATTATTAGATTTAAAATATTTTTTGATAATTTCATCTTTATGCTCATCGTTCATAGCATAAAATGTTATATCTTTTTGCGTAATTCTATAAAGTGGAGGTTGAGCTAGATATAATTTACCTGCAGTTACTAATTCTTTCATTTCTTGAAAAAAAAATGTTAGTAACAAAGAGGTAATATGTGCACCATCTACATCAGCATCAGTCATTATTATTATTTTTTCATATCTTAGTTTATCTATATTAAACTTATCTCTTGTTCCACAGTTTAGAGTTTTCTTTAAGTCAATAAGTTCTTTGTTTTGTTCCATTTTATCTATTGTTGATGTAGCAACATTAAGTATTTTACCTCTTAAAGCTAATATTGCCTGATTTTCCCTTTTTCTAGCCTGTTTTGCAGAACCACCAGCAGAATCACCCTCAACAATAAATAATTCTGAACCTTTTGCTTCTTTCTGAGAGCAATCAGCTAATTTCCCTGGTAAATATATTTTTTGAATTAAATTATTTTTATTTAAATCCTTTTCTTTTTTTCTACGTATTCTTTCTTCAGATCTAAGAATTGTTTCATTTAATAAATATTTTGAGATTTCTAAGTTATTATTTAACCAGACTTCAAAGTGATCTTTTAAATAACTTTCTATAGATTTTTGTGTTTTAGGAGAAGATAGTTTCTCTTTAGTTTGTCCTTGAAATTGAGGGTCTGTAATAAAAATTGATAGAATACCATATGATCTACCTAGCAAATCTTCAGATGATATTTTATCAACTTTTTTTATATTATTTAACTCGCCAAATGTCCTCATTGCTTTTGTCAGACCTGATTTAAAACCATTTTCATGACTTCCACCTTCTATTGTTGGAATAGTATTACAAAAACTTAAAAAATTAGACTCTAGCTTGATCGGCCAACATATTGCCCATTCAATTATTTCTCCTTCAGATTCTAAATTAGTTTTACCACAAAACATTTCTTCAATTAATAATGGGCCATTTGATAGTTTATTTAATAGGAAGTCTTTTATTCCATCTGGAAAATTAAAACTAAGTTTTTCTCTATTTTCGGGTATATCTGATTCAACTTCCCAATTAATGGTTATACCTCTGAATAAATAAGCTTTTGATTCTGACATTTCTCTAAGAATTTTTGGATCAAAAATCACTTCTGTTCCAAATATTTCCTTGTCTGGAATAAATTCTATATAAGTGCCTTTTTTATTACTTTCCTGTATTTTTTTTGTTTTATATTTTGGAATTCCTTTGGAGAATTCTTGTCTCCATAATTGTTTTTCTCTATTTACTTCAATTAAAAGATCTTCCGAAAGAGCATTAACTACTGATAAACCTACGCCATGAAGACCTCCAGACGTATTATATGCTTTTGATGAATTAAATTTTCCACCAGAGTGAAGTGTAGTACATATTACTTCAAGTGTAGATAATTTTGGACGCTTAGGATGGTTATCAACAGGAATACCTCTACCATTATCTCTAATACATAATTTATTATTGTCTTTAAGCGTAATACTTATTGTTGATGCATAGCCTGCGACAGCTTCATCCATAGAATTGTCGATTATTTCTGATGCTAGATGATGAAGAGCTGTCTTATCTGTTCCTCCAATATACATACCAGGTCTTTGCCTTACAGGCTCTAACCCTTCAAGTACTTCAATGTCTTTAGCTTCGTATGAGTTTTCTTTTTTTTGTTTTTTATCAAATAGATCTAGCATGTCTAACGTATAATAATATTATTGTTATCCATCAAGCAATATATTTAGTATATACAAAAAATTTAGTAACTATATGTAGAAAAAAGCTATAAGGCTTTAAGCTTACAGCTTTTAATAAATAATTTTAGTTAACATGAATAGTACATATCAAACTCTACTGGGTGAGGAGTGTAATCTACTCTCTGAGCTTCTTCTTTTTTAAGTTCTATGTAAGCATCTATTTGTTCATTACTAAATACACCACCTTCTGTTAAAAATACTCTATCTTTGTCTAAAGCAGCTAGAGCTTCAGAGAGACTTGCTGCAACTGTCGGAACTTTTGCAAGTTCTTTAGGTGTTAAATCATATAGATTTTTTTCTAAAGGATCTCCAGGATGAATCTTGTTTTTTATACCATCCATTCCTGCCATTAGCATGGCAGAAAAGGCTAAATAAGGATTAGCTGTTGCATCAGGAAATCTAACTTCGACTCTTTTAGCATTTTTACTAGTTGCATAAGGTATTCTGCATGATGCTGATCTGTTCCTGGCAGAGTATGACAAAAGAACAGGTGCTTCAAAACCTGGCACTAGCCTTTTATAAGAATTAGTACTTGCATTAGTAAAGGCATTTAGAGCTTTAGCATGCTTTATTATACCACCAATATAAAATAGGCATGTTTCACTTAAGTCAGCATAAGTATTTCCAGCAAACACCGGTTTATTTCCTTTCCAAATAGATTGATGGCAATGCATTCCTGATCCATTATCATCAACTATAGGTTTGGGCATAAAAGTAGCAGTTTTTCCATAAGAATGAGCTACCATATGAACACAGTATTTATATATTTGTAACCAATCAGCTGTTTTTGTCATAGGACCAAATTTGAAACCTAGCTCATTTTGTGATGGAGCAACTTCGTGATGATGTTTTTCCATTGGAAGACCCATCTCCATCATAGATGTAACCATTTCAGCTCTAATATCTGTCATAGAATCTACTGGAGGGACAGGGAAATAGCCTCCTTTCACTGCTGGTCTATGACCTACATTTCCACCATCAAAATCTGAGTTAGAATTATATGGCCCTTCTTCAGAATCTATCTGGTATCCAGTATTATTCATAGATACATTCCATTTAACATCATCAAATACAAAAAATTCAGCTTCAGGGCCAAAGTATGCTGTATCCCCAATTCCTGATGCTTTTAAGTAATTTTCAGCTCTAATTGCTGTTGATCTAGGATCTCTCTCATATCTTTTACCAGTACTTGGTTCAATTATATTACAGAATAATATTAGGCTTGGCTGTGCAGTAAATGGGTCTAAAACAGCACTATCAAAATCAGGTTGTAATATCATATCTGATTCATTTATAGCTTTCCAACCAGCTATAGATGAGCCATCAAACATAATTCCTTCATTTAATACATCTTCATCCAAAGAGCTAACAGTTTGGGCTGTATGCTGCCATTTTCCTCTTGGATCAGTAAATCTAAAATCCACAAAAGCAATATCTTTATCTGATATTAATTTCATAATAGATTTTGCTGTATTTTTTGTTGATTTTGTAGTATTTTTAGCCATGTTTCTCATTCCTTATTAATTTAATCATGATTACCTAAATTGCAGCATCACCCGTTTCACCAGTTCTGATTCTTATTGCTTGTTCTATATTAGTTACAAAAATTTTGCCATCACCAATTCTTCCTGTATGTGCTGATTTTTGTATTGCTTCAATAGCTTGTTCTAATAAATTATCTGCAATTATAACATCAATTTTTAATTTTGGTAAAAAATCTACAACATATTCGGCACCCCTATAAAGTTCAGTATGACCTTTTTGTCTACCAAAACCTTTCGCTTCAGTTACAGTAATACCATGTACACCAGCCTCTTGGAGAGCATCTTTTACTTCGTCAAGTTTGAATGGTTTTATAATAGCTTCAAGTTTTTTCATTTTTTACTCCTTAAAGTTTATAACACTATATTATTACATTTATTATAAGCATGTTTTATGCCAACTATAATATAGGAAAAACTCTATAAAAATTATTTAATTAGTAACATAAAATTATAAATATGTCGCAAAAATAATCACTATATGATTAATATTTAAACAAAATTAAAATTATTTAATAATTATTTATAATATTCTATTTGTTTATTTTTATTATATTTAGTATTAAATTGATAATAATTTATGGCGGGTGTAGCTCAGTTGGTTAGAGCACCGGTTTGTGGTACCGGGGGTCGCGGGTTCAAATCTCGTCATTCGCCCCATAAAGTTTATTTAATTGTAATATTATGTCTTCAGAAATTTTGTAGGCTTTTGATTCTTTTATATCAGCATAGGCTAGTATACTCTTTGCTGTGGCTTTGCATGTATTTTCTACGAATAAGCCTTGATCAAAAGTTATGGATTTATTTCCAATATTACTAATAGATGTACCAATTTTTATTTTACTTGGATAAAAAATTTGCTCTATATAATGAATATTAAAGTTTACTATTACAAAACTATATGTTTCAGATTCTAAATTTCTGATTATATTAACTCTTGCACTTTCAAAATATCTTGAAATAGATACATTGTTAACGTGATTATAACCATCTGTATCTCCCCACCTAACATTTTCATCAAATATATCTTTATAACTACCTAAGACTTTAGGAATATTATTATTTTTCATAAATTACCTTTTTGTTTAGATTTGAATAATAGAAAAAAAGGAAAAAATATCAATGGTAAAAATGTTAATACAACCATTATATTAATAAATGATATTAGATGAGCTTCTTGTGTAATTAGGCTTATAAAGAAATTAGTATCATTCATTCCTAGTGGATATATATTATAATTATGAAATAATCCTTCATTTTGGTTATAATTATCTTTAACTCTAGCACTTAATTCTGACATATTAATTTTATGAAACCTATCCATTAAAATTACTATTATAGCTATAGCTACTGCAGAGCCTAGATTTCTTATAAATTGAAATAAGCTAGCTCCGTGATCTCTAAATTTTGTAGGAAGTGTAACATATGTCGCTGTAGCCAATGCAGGATAGTAAAGGCCAATTCCTATACCTCTTATTATACCATTTGCCATCATCATGTTCATCGTCACCTCTGAATTCCATAAGGTCATATAATATTGACCTATCATGTAGCTTAATAATCCAATAATCATAATACTTTTATAATAGCCAGAAGATAAAAGTCTTGAAGCTATTAAAGTGCCAGTCATTCCTCCAATCCCGCTAGTCATTAAAATTATCCCTATTTTGTCTACTGGATAACCTCCTATAGAAGATAAGAAATCAGGCATAAGTATAAAAGGTGGGACTAGAAGCAGTCCAAATAAAAAAACAAAAATTAACCCTCCTATATAGTTACAATCTAAAAACATTTCTTTGGGAAATAGTGTTTTGCCTTTAATAAAATAGAGTAAAAAGAATAAGGATAGAAATAGAATTGCAATTATGGTTAAGTTTGTAATGAAGTTAGAAGAAAACCAATCTAATATTTGCCCTCTATCTAAAACAAGTTGCATACAGGATGCTCCTATAGCTAAGAAGATGAAACTTAGTAAGGCAAATTTAATTTTTTTGTTCGTTTTAATCTCGTCTAGACATATATAAGAACCAATAAAAGCAATAAAACCTATAGGAATATTTATTAAAAAAACCCACCTCCAACTATAATTTTCAGTAAAATATCCTCCTAAGAAAGGTCCAATTAGTGGCCCAATTAATAGACCTAAAGTCCACCATGATAGGGCTTTACCTCTTTCCTTTTCTGGAAATGCATTAATAATAATGGATTGACTTAAAGCTACTAGAGGTGCACTGAAAACACCTTGTAGAAGTCTACAAATAAGTATTTGATCTAAATTTTGTGATAAGCCAGATAAAGCTGAAAATACTGAAAAACCTGCTATTCCTATTAAATAAATTTTTTTTCTACCAAATTTTTCTGATAAGAAACCTAAAAGAGGAATACAAATAGCAGTAGAAATAGAATATACAGTTATGATCCAAGCAATTTCTATTTTGCTTGCAGAGAAATAACCTAACATTTTTGGTAATGCTACAGATATACATGCTAGGTCTATTGTTACTAATGCTGTTGCAATACAGGCAAAAAATAAAATATAATTTTTATTGCCTTTTATATTATAAAACATTTTTATTTATATTACCTAATTTTATTTAAAATATGCTTATATAAGTATTGTGTATTTTATAGATCTTTGTTTAAGATTTTTATAATGATTTTATTTAATAACAGCTATGTCTCTATTGATAGAGGAAAAAATTATGAGTTTTGTTAAATTGCCAAAGCCTATAAATCATTTGGATCAGCTATACTTAAAGAAAGCAAAAGAATTAATAAAAAGTTTATAATTATAAACTTTATCCGTAACCTCGTGCGTCAATTTTCCATGAATCTTTTATTTTATTGTTAATTATTATTTTGCAATGGTCATATAAGTTTACTGTGGGATCACAGTGTGTTGGCTGAATATAAACTGTTTCACCAAGTAATAAAATTTGAGAATTTTTAGGGATTGTTATTTTTCCATGTTCATCTCCCATAAAACTATACTTAGATCCAAGTGGAAGGTTTCCTAATGGTATGGGGAGAAGTTGTGAATCGGTAGATAATGCTTTTAAGCCTGCATCTACTATATAATTATTTTTGTCTATAATGCTTATAATTGATGTAGCAACAAATAATCCTGCTTTATAGGGATTTGATTTTGATTTATAAATAGATACATTATCATATTCGGCATCACTATAAATATAACTTCCAGGCTGTAGTTCAGTGTATAATTTACTTTTCGTATCAATATCATGCGAGCCTGTACCTCCACCTGAAATAATTTTTGGTGATAAGTTCTCTTTTTTTAAACTATTTATAATTTTGTTTAAGTAATTATGGCGAGTAGTCGTTTCAATTTTTCTTTTATTATAATTATTGATATGTTGGACATCGCCTGCATAGGCTGTAATTCCTATATAATTAAGATTAGTATGTTTATTTATTAATCCAGCAATAGTAACAATTTCTTTAATTGTTCTTGCACCAGTTCGGGAAATTTTATTAGTTCCTATTCTCATAATATCGCAATCTACTAAAACATTTATTTTATTAATGTTTTCTCTAGAAATATTTTCTAGATATTTAATTGAAATAGAATTATCAATAATCATCATAAAGCTTTTAGATAATTTAATAAGCTTTTTAAGCCGTTCTTTGTCATAGTTATTAGTAATAGGTGTAGTTAATAGTACTCCCTTAATTTTATTTTTTATCATTATTTCTGCTTCATACAATGTTGCAACACATACACCTATGGCGTCATGTTTTATTTGTATTTTCGCTATAGTGGACATTTTATGAGATTTTGCATGAGGCCTAATATTGATATTATTTATTAGTGAATATTTTGACATTGTTTTTATGTTTTTTAAAAGACAATTTTTCTTAATGATAAGAGAGGGGGTGTGTATTTTAATATTTTTATTAAACATAATGAGCATTTCTTAAAGGATTAAAAAATTAAATAATAACATAAATATTCTAAAAAGTATTTGATAATAATTTATAAAACAGTTTAAATATTATTCTTTGTGAGGTGTTTAAAATGAAATTAATTAAATTAGTAGTAATATGTTCTTTAAGTATTTTTTTATTTTCTTGTAATAAATCAGAGGAAGATAAAAAAACGGATATTGGTAAAGAATCTCAAAAAATAAATATAAAAATGGCTGGAGCTTTCCCTTCTAGTTTAATTATTCTAGGAGAAACTGGAATAAAGTTAACTCAGAAAATTAATGATGTTTCAGGAGGAAATATTAATATTAAATATTTTGAACCTGGTGCTTTAGTACCACCTATGGAAATATTTGATGCAGTATCTAGTGGAGGTGTTGATGCTGGGTTTGCAAGTCCTGCTTTTTGGGCAGGAAAAGTTCCTGCTTTACAATTTTTTACTACTTTTCCTTTTGGTCCAAACCCTAGTGAATATATAGCGTGGCTTAGATATGGGGGTGGTAATGATATTTTTAAAGAAATATATCATGCACATAATATTCATTCTATCCATTGTATAGCTACATCTCCAGAAGGTTCAGGTTGGTTTAGAGAGGAAATTAATAGTGTAGAGGATTTAAAAGGTTTAAAAATGAGGTTTTTAGGGCTTGGGGCTAAAGTAATGGAAAAATTAGGAGTATCTACACAGTTACTAGCAGGAGGGGATATATACGCTGCTTTAGAACTGGGAACCATCGATGCTACTGAATATGGAATGCCGGCTATGGATTTAGAATTAGGATTTCATGCAATTGCAGATAATTATTATTTTCCTGGGTGGCATCAACCTGCAAGTTTAGGAGAATTAATGATAAATTTAGATTTATGGAATTCCATGACATTAACTCAAAAAACACAAATTGAAGTGACTTGTAGTGAAATGTTTCTAGATAGTTTAGCTAAAAGTGAGGCAGTTCAAGTACAAGCTATCAATAAACTTAAGCAATTAGGTGTTAAAATTCACAAATGGTCTCCTGAAATGATGGCTTTATTTAAAGAAAACTGGTCTATAGTTGTTGAAGAAGAGGCAGAAAAAAATGCTGAATTTAAAAAGGTATGGAATTCGCTTAAAAACTTTAGAAAAGAATACGCAGTTTGGCATAATTTAGGTTATGTAAATTAATATTTAATTTTTATAAAAGTTATACTTTAATTTTGCTGTACAAGTGCTTGTGGCTATTAATTGGCCTTCAATATTTTCTAATTTTCCTTCTACAAATGCAATTGATTTAGTATTTTTTATTACTTTAGCAGTAGATATAAGTTTTCCTATTTTTGCTGAGTTTAAAAAATTGACTTTAATTTCTAATGTTAATACTAATACATCTGTGCCACATTTTGCCATGCAGGCTAGTGCCATAATCGCATCTAACCACCCGGTTACAAAGCCACCTTGAATTATACCTCCAGAATGGCACATGCTTTCATTAGCTATATATCTTGCAGAAGCAATGCCTTCTTGTGTATCTATATGTAATACTTCATCTATACCTAAAGTTGATTGAGGGTAGCCTAAAAACATCTTTCTTAATTTTGTAATTGAATTTAAATTACCTATATCATTCATTTGGGAGCTCATTTTAAATTTTTATGTAAAAAATAATATTAGAAGTAATAATGCCATGTCTAAGATGAATATGACATGGCATTATTCTTATATAAGATTAGTCAAGGTATCCTAAATCTTTCCATATTTTATAGTCTTTTCTGAAGGAACTTAATGATGCCCATACCTTAGCAAAGTCAGCATCTTTTGCTGCTTCTTCCTTAACGACCTCGTTCCATGCTTCTTCAAATTTTGCCAACATTTCATCAGGCCATCTATGGACTTTTACTCCTTTAGATATCATATCAGCTAAAGCTTCAGGTTGTCTAGATTCAGCCATAGCAATACCTGAAACTACATTTTCTGTACAAGTAGCTTCAATTTGTGCTTTTTGACTATCTGATAAAGCATTCCATTTTTCTAAGTTTACTAGAAGCTCAAGGCCGGATGCTGGTTGGTGCCATCCAGGAAAATAATAATGTTCTGCTACTTGATAAAAACCTAAATCTCTATCGATTACTGGTAAACTAAACTCTGTTGCATCTATAGTTCCTAATTCTAGAGCAGGATATATATCACCGCCTGCTAACAATTGAGTAGATACACCTAATTTTTCCATGACTTTAGCACCTAAACCAAAGAATCTCATTTTTAAACCTTGTAGATCTTCAACAGAATTAATCTCTTTTTTAAACCAGCCAGATGCCTCAGGAGAGATGATTAAGCATTGAACAGGGTGCAAATTATGTTGATGATAAATATCTTCCCAAAGTTGTTTTCCTCCACCTTTATGATACCAACCCATTAATTCTCCTATACCGGGGCCAAAAGGTACAGCTGAAAAAAATTGCACAGCAGGAAGTTTTCCTGCCCAATAGCCAGGTGTTGACCATGCTGCATCTACGGCTCCAGAAGACACTGCATCAAAAACTTCTAAAGCAGGAACTAATGCTCCTGGCTCAAAAAATTTAATCTTAATATTTTCATTAGATACTAAATTAATTCTATCAATAAATTGATGTGCACTCTCTCCTAGTATTGCTAAATTTCCTGGAAAAGTACTTGCCATTTTCCATCTTACAACTGAATCACTTGATTTGCTTGTGTCACTATTATTAGATGAGTTGTCACAAGCAGAAAGTAATAAAGTAGCTAATAGTGTTGTTATTACAGTGATTAGAATATTTTTTTTCATTTAATTAATTCCTTCTATCTATTTATAATTAATCTACAAACCCTAGATCTTTCCAAGTTTTGTAACTTTTTCTAAATTCACTAAGTGATGTCCACACCTTAGCAAAATCTTCATCTTTTGCGGATTCTTCTACTACTACTTCATGCCAAGCATTTTCAAATACCTTAAGTATTTCATCTGACCATCTATGAAGTGTAACTCCTTTAGCTTGTAACTCCTCTAATGCTTTAGGTTGTCTGGATTCAGCCATAGCTAAGCTTTTTACAACACTTTCTGTACATGTAGCTTCTATTTGAGCTTTTTGGCTTTCAGATAATGCATTCCATTTAT
>LWDU01040130.1_pt1 | contig 48734 bp, 42 predicted proteins | sample 727161 | NCBI WGS metagenome assembly LWDU01 (sample SAMN04566230, study PRJNA314399) | hydrothermal vent metagenome | isolation source: deep sea hydrothermal plume seawater | place: Mexico: Gulf of California, Guaymas Basin | collected 2004-07-11
CTCCATTGTTCCTGACGGCCCGCCCATTTGCTGAACCTGACCTAAAGTTGTGTTGGTAGGATGTATATCAATGAAAGCCTTATCTAACATGATGCTATAAGCAAAGCATTGAATGCCTTCTGGTTTTTGCATAGGGTTAGATGAGAGTTCGATTCTTTCACGGTTATTATCGCAATCATCCCATTTTTCATCACCAAAACAATCTCCATCTCTTAATTCAAATCTTTGATAAAAACTGCCTCTTCTAGCAAAGTCTTTATCAGAAATATAACTATAATTATGCTCGTTCTGGTCAGTATTATTTACATGGTTTTCATATCCAGAATGTGAAGAAAATTTTAAACCAAAATTACCATCATCATCGGTAAATGTTTCTCCAGCAGATGCTTCCATCTCTACAAGCTTCTCAACAACAACCGTTACTTCAACTGGTACCTCAATTTCTTTAATGACTTCTTGAATTACGACCTTTTCCACTTCGACTTCAACTTCCTGAATAACTATCTGAGGTGTGGGTGTGGGTATGCTAGCTATCCTTGCCTCAACGGTAGCATCAATATTGGGAGTAGGCTCGGCAGGAGCAGGGGAAGCGCTAGAACAAGCAAGTACGAGGGTTCCAATGAGTACTGCTAGAACTACTGGTGGATTCATACGGATTCCTGCGGGTCAGCTCCCGATATTCTACGCAACTATCTAACACCCCATATTTAACACACAGGAATAGAAAGGGGCCACCTAGCACCTAACAAAAAACAAGGATCGTAATATGGGAACGGTACACAATCAGGTCCACGGCGAGTCATACCAGTGCATACCCTGTCATTTCTACGGCGGGCGCATCCCTGGGGCCTCGCCTGTTACGCATTTCCAACCGGCATCCCGTCAGAGTTATTGACGGGGGAATATGATCACCGCGTAGGCCGCATCAAGCACGGCCATCCAGTAATTTCCTCTGCTCTGCCAAGGTAGCCGCCGCCCACGGGGCTGGTCTATCGGGCCAATGCTGGCATCACCGGTGAATTTGCATCTGCTCCTCGGTCTCTACGTAATTGCCACTTTGGATTTTCAGAGCCAGTCCTTAAACTTAATCATTTTTCATATTAAATGCCATTGTACAATCAAATTTCATACGCTACAATGATTTTTCATAGTAAATAGCTAACCCAACCAAATTTCAGGGCGCACGGCCATTTTTCATGAAGGTTTCAATGCCAAAACGTTTTTCAGGACCAGTGACCGTTTTTCAGGAACAGCGCCTCCCCGAGTTGGCCACCCCATCAGGATACAGTGCACTCATCGACTGCTATGGCCTGTCCGTACCCCTGCCGAGGACCCTCTTCGCAACAGGGGAGCGCCACCGGATTGTTGAAACAGAAGCTTGGCGCATCCTAACCCCCCGCCATGCGCCGCAAGCGACGCTCGAAGGGCACCTCACGTTCGCTCTCAAATATGAAGGCCTCGACCTCGCCGTCCTCAAGCGGCTCTTCCTCACGACGGATCCGACCGACATCAAAGAACTGGTACTCGCAAAACCGACCGGAAGCTATGCTCGCCGAATTTGGTTCCTGTACGAATGGCTGACCGAAACCAGACTTGATGTCCCAGACGCTATTGGGGGCCGCTACGTCCTAGCGGTTGACCCTAATCTGCAGTGTGATGTTCCCCCCACCAGCTCTCGGCGTCACTTGGTCAGAAATAACCTGCCGGGAACGCCAAACTTCTGTCCGTTGGTGTTTCGAACCAAAAACCTTGAGCGGTTCATCGGGATGGACCTGCAACAACGTGCCCGCGAGATTGTCGCCGGCGTGCCCGGTGACCTAATTGCACGGACGGCCGCGTTCCTGCTGCTGAAAGACTCCCGGGCAAGCTACTCAATTGAAGGGGAGCAGGCACCTCAGGGCCGAATACAGCGATGGGGCCGTGCCATCGGCGAGGCTGGCCGACAGCCCCTAGACCTGGAAGAACTGCTTCGGTTGCAACGCATCGTCATTGAGGACTCGCGGTTCGTTAGCCTTGGGCTTAGGAAAGAGGGCGGCTTCGTGGGGGAGCATGATCGCGATTCGCGTCTGCCTCTACCAGAGCACATCAGTGCCAGACCAGAGGACCTGACGTCCTTAATCGAAGGAATGGTCGCCTTCGACCGTGATTATGCCCAGAAGCTCGACCCTGTGGTTGCAGCAGCGGTCTTGGCGTTCGGCTTTATCTACACTCACCCATTCGAGGACGGGAACGGTCGGCTTCACCGCTATCTAATTCACCACATGCTCGCGAAACGTGGCTTCAACCCGCCCGGCGTCGTCTTTCCCGTCTCGGCGGCGATACTGGACCGGATTGATGATTACCGCCCGGTGTTGGAAGACTACTCTTCGCGGCTGCTGCCAGTGATTGCCTGGGAGCCGACCGCCGTCTCGAATATCCAGGTGCTGAATGACACGGGCGACTTTTATAGGTTCTTCGACGCAACGCCACACGTGGAGTTCCTTTATGCCTGCGTTCGTCAGACTGTCGAAGAAGACCTCCCGAATGAAACCGACTTCCTGCAGAGCTACGACCGGTTCCAATCGCAGATTGCGGTCATCGTCGATATGCCGAACCGCACATCGGATCTACTCTTCCATTTCTTGCAACAAAACGACGGTCGTCTATCCAAGCGGGCTCGCGAAGGTGAGTTCAGCGCGTTAACGGAAGCTGAGACAAAGCAGGTAGAAGCCATCTATCGAGAGCTATGGCCTGGTCGATAATAGACGGACAATGGCGAAGCACATGATCCCAACGGGAAAGCCCGGTACAACCCGGTGCCGTTCCATTCCGCCGAGTTTAACTGTCGGTCTTAACGCTGTCAGGCCATCCAAAATGCAGAGGAACCGTATCTTGGCTGTAGATAGCATTTCTCATATTTTTAACGCGGATGGAGGAAACAGAATATGTCCACAAGCAGAGTACAGCGTCCAAATGAGGGCCATGACAAAGACCCGATAGCAGGTCCTTGCCCTTACTGTGGTAAGTACGTGCCGAACAACGTGATTCATGACCTCCAATCAGGGAGATATCCCCAACCATTTGCTTGGTGCCCGACAGGAGGTTGCAAGGGGAAGCTGCGAATTCATCGCACTAGTCAAACTTTCGACCGAGTGTGGGAATGAACCTAGCTCGTTTCAAGTCGTAACGAACACCACCGGCAAATTGGAACAATCTAAAAAGCGCAGCTGGGGACGATCTCAAGATTGATCACGGTCGCCTAGGCAATTAGATTGGATAGCGGTTCTTCGGTTTTTTGTTCAATAGGTAATCCTCGGGCCCACATTGAGGACGTAATTTGACGCCCCGTTTTCGATATGAACAGGGCGCCTTTTTGTGCCTAATTCATACTTGTAAATCCAAACCGGGTCAGAAAACCCCAGTATAAAGGGTGTGGAGAATGCGTTTTTAGTTCATGTGTTCAGTACATCGGGAGATGCTTGAAATATTTGCCATCAATCAACCAAAAATTATGGCCGTATTGGTCTCGTATAAGACCAACGCGATACTTCATCCGATGCCCGTATAAATGAATAATCAGTAGGACGTAAATTCGGTGCGTAAGTTTTGTCGACTTTAGGAATACGTAATTAGGGGAGATTTAGTATTGTCTAGCACCATATCTAACCAGTCCACCGCATCCTGTGACGTAAATTACGGAACGTAAGAGGCGTCACAGTTACCAGTGATTATCTGTCCTTTGAGCCCATTCGTTGATTTTGTGGCTGGCGTTAATTTAAGCATACTACCCGACTAGGATTCCTGGTCGGCACCAAATAGCCCTGGCGCGCCTATAAGGACTACCAGGGCTACTTTGGCCTTGAACGCTGGGCTGTTCTTCCCCCTGTCTTCTTCACATCCTACCCGTCCCCTTCGGTTATTTGACGAGCCGAATTCTCTGTTATCCAGTTGTCTAGTTTTTGGGGAAAATAAGCGCCACCAAACCAGCAGTCTTAATCTTAGTTATTAAAATTTTCAAGGACTAGATTAACGATTGCAGGCCGTGCTAGAACCCACAACCTTACTTCCAAGTACCTGAGCCACCAGTGATCGAAATCGAAGCGCCGATCGCCGCGCTCGTGAACGTGCCAATCAGTCTGTTCCCTCTCCACCAGTCAATGGTGATTACTCCACCGACGTCGGCAGCGGAACCTACGGCAAAAGAACAACCCCCTTTGAGACTGCCAGGTAACACAAACACCCCGCCTCCAAGTGATGAACCCGCTCCGAGCCCAATTCCGTATGACCACCCCTGAAAGACATTTCGGTTCCACCGCTGATTGTGATGCTCCAGTCGGTGTGATTTACCGCAACAATTGTAATGAAGGATGCCGTGCCCCCAACCACTGTAGGCGTTCAGCGATAATGGGACACTTTTAAATAGTTGTCACAAAGTGGGCAGTGGATCGATCGACATGGTCGACTATATATTGACGTTATCCACATAGACCACGCACAGGTTGGTCCGGACTTTGAAGGATTATATCTAGTGCCGGTCAATCGTGAGTTGTTCCCAGGATTTTAGGTGTGAATAGTGTTCGGCATCACGACCCTATAAATTTGCCACAAAGCTATTGGAAGACAAAAACCCCAAGAACGATGAGGCCGTTTGCGGCAAGCAGGACTCGGTCCTTGAACACGTTCAAGAACAACTGGCCAAAGGCAATATCAGCGAAGAGCAGGCGGCCCTCATGTCTGCCTTTGCCCAGGTAATCAAGGAAAATCTAAATTGTACGTAGAGGAATAAGGACGGCCAATCGAAGGCACCTTTTGCCCAACAACAAAGATAAGAAAAGCCCCCTTGTTAGAGGGGGCTTTCTTGTTTCAGAGACACCCCATTCCAGGAAACCACCTCAGGCTCGGTTGTGAAAGAGATCGCCTGTTGCTCCTATTCTTCGGCAACCACGTAATTTCTGAGGGTGCCAATGTCACTGATCTCAACCTCTATGGTGTCTCCGGGTAACATGTCGCCGTCGGCTCCTTGGGTTCCCATCCACAACACATCGCCAGGATACAAAGTGGCATATTTGCTGAGCTCGTGAATCCAGGTTGCTGTGTCCCAAATCTGGTCGGAGGAAGAAAAATCCTCCCAGACTATTCCGTTGTGCCGCACGATGATACGGAATCCTTTGGGGGACAGATCAGTAACGATCCACGGTCCCATCGGCTTCCACGTGTCGCAATTTTTCCCACGAAACATGGTGCGGTCGGCCTGCTGCCAAGGACGTTCGCTAATGTCATTACCGATGGTGTATCCAAACACATAGTCCAAAGCCTCATCCACAGGTACATTCTTGGCCTTCTTGCCAATGACCACTGCCAACTGCCCCTCAGGTTGGACAGCGCCAGCGCTCGCATTCGGTACCACGATATTCTCCTCGGTACCGATAATAGCGTGGACCGACCGATAGTTGGGAGAAGGCCGATCCGGATAGCTCGGCGGTGAACCCCGCCGGGCGGCCATGCCCTCTACGTGTCCTCGATAATTGGGGCCCGCGGAGTACAACATGCCTGGTTTGATTGGCGCCAATAACTTTACATATTCCAGTGAGTGGGTGTTGTTAGTGACGGCATACTCTTTAAGCGGACTTCCAGAAACCTGTATGACGCGGTCTCCCTCAACGATACCGTAGTTGGTTTCTCCTTCCAGTTCAAAACGACACCAAATCATGATTGTTCTCCTAAATGAGAAAGTTTGCTCAGATTCGCCTGAGGATACGACATTCCGGTCACTTTATCGCTCTATGGAACGACCTCCCAAATCTGGCGCTCTCCTTCTACTGTGTTGATATTAAATTGTCTGACAGACTCTATAGTCTCGGGGGATAGCACTTCGTAATTGGAACGCTGATTATTAAAATACTCGTCGAGGCTTTCCACTTCGATCTCAAATGCGATGGTGTCCATCCGGTCCGTAAAATCCGTATAGATCTTGCCTGTTGTATTTCCATCCCTGGCCCAGGAAGCCCTAACCGACTTAACAACCTCCATGCACTCAGGCACCTTTCCTCGAGCACATTTCCAGACGTTTCTCACCATGTACATTGTCGGTCTCCTCTGAACAAAAGCTTAAGGGACTATACAATCTAGCGATAATCCCGAACTCAGGTCATTAAAAATACGGGGTTAATTGTGGCTATTAAAGCAAAAAATCTAGATGATTTGAGAGGCGCGAAGCTGACCCAATTCTTCAGCCGAAAGACCCAACTCGCCGCCGAGTATCTCTGAATTGTGCTCGCCTAGCGTTGGGGCCGCCTTGCTGCCTTCCATAGGGTTCTCCTCGTCCATCAGAAAACCGGGACTCGGATATTTTAGACTTCCTGCTTCCGGATGGTCGATCTCCACGAAATAGCCTCGCTCGGCCAGATGGGGTGAGTCCACTACTTGCTGGGGATTCTGGACCAACCCGATGACCAATCCCCGGGCCATGGTCTCATGCATTAAGTCCAGGTTATTCCAAAGGGCCAGCTTCGGGGCCACCAGGATGTGGAGTTCTTCCCAGTTCTCCAGGCGGCTCGGCCGGGTAGAGAATTTTGGATCCAGCAACCTCGGTTCCTCTAGAAACTCGGACCAGGCCTCCATCGGTCGCCCTCCGGTCCCGGCGGTGGTCAACGTCACTTCGCCGTCCTTGGTGGGAAGATGCATCCCGTCCATTACATTCCCGTCGCTTCCCCCTCGTTTGGGGCTCCGGCCTGTGAAGCTGTAGGGCTGGATCAAGCCTGAGGGAGTGCTAACGGCGGCTTCCATGGTGGACAGGTCTATTTGCTGCCCCTCTCCGGATTGGCGGCGCTGCAGTAGCGCAGCCATTATGGCGATGGCTCCGTTCCGGGCGGCGGTGATTTCCATCTGCTCCAGGGTTGTACCCATGGGAGGGCGGTCTGCTGAACCGGTCACTGCGTTGAGGAAGCCTCCCAGCGCTTGGACCACCAGGTCACCGCCCTGGTAGTCCCGGTAAGGGCCAGTCTGGCCGAAATATGTAATAGAGGAGACGACTAATTTGGCATTCGTTTCTCTCAAGACCTGGTATCCCAAGTCCAGGCTCTCCAGATGCCCCGGTGGGTAGCTTTCAATCAGGACGTCCGTATCTGCCACCAGTCGCAGCAGTAACTTACGGCCCTGGGGTTGTTCTATGTCTAAAGTAATCCCCCGCTTGTTGGTGTTGAAAGCCAAGAAAATAGTGGAGCTATCGGGGTCGGGAATGCCATTGATGAAAGGCGGTTCCCGGCGTGCTGGATCGCCCCATCCAGGCGGTTCAACCTTGACGGTATTGGCGCCCTGGTCGGCCAGCAATTTGGCGCAGAAAGCCCCCGACAGGCTGTGGGCCAATTCCAATACCTTTATATCCGATAAGATGTCCAATTTCGTCGAAACCTCAAAAAATGATGGAGCAGTGCCGTACTGCCGTATTCGGCTTCCGGCCCGTCACAATGGCCTGGCCCAAGCCTTGAAACCGGGGCAGCCACGCCTTAGGGTGGGGTTTCGGTTGGTAGTGGCTGAGTGGAGATTATTCCTTCATTGGCCAGGGTAGTAATCTCATCATCGGACAATCCGGCAACATCCCGCAGCGTTTCCACATTGTGCTCACCCAGTGCCGCCACATGACGGATGGCAAAGGAAACGCCTTCCATGCGGAAAGGACGACCGGCATATTTCCGCGGGCCGGCCTGGGGTGCGTTGACGTTTTCGAACTCCTCTATGTAACCCCGCTCCCCTAGATGAGGATTCGCCACTAAGTCCTCAGCGGTCAACACCGCGCCCGCGGCAACGCCGTTACTTTGGAGGTGGTTCATCAACTCTTGATCGTCTTGGGTTTGGGTCCATTCTGACAAAAGGTCGCCCAGGTGGTGGCGGTGGTTCCAGCGGCCTTGCGCGGTTTCGAAGCGAGAATCGGCGGCCCAGAGTGGCTCATCCATGGCCTTTTGCAGCCTCTGCCACTCTTCATCGGTGGACACTGCGATGGCTATCCAACGGTCAGAACCGCGGCAAGGGAAGACATTGTGGGGCGACTTCCACAGATGACCGCAGCCAAGACGAGAGCGAGTAATTCCGCGCTGGGTTTCGAGAATCGCCGGGCCGATGGCCGACACGCCCGTTTCCTGCATGGTGAGGTCTATGCGCATTCCTTCACCAGTCTTGTTGCGTTGGTACAGCGCCAGGAGCAGGGCATAGGCCACGTTGTTGCCTACTGAGTGATCCATGTAGTTATTGCTGGCCCGGTAGGACGGACCATCTTCGTAACCGGTGAGATAAGACATGCCGCAGGTGGCATCCACCGTACGGGCTCGAGAGCCGGCCCTTCGCCACGGTCCGGTATACCCATAGGCCGAAGAGCTCAAGGTGATGATCCTAGGATTTAGCTTGGCCAGGCTTTCATGATCAAAGCCGAACCGCTCCATAGTGCCAGGCCGAAAGTTATCGGTGACGATGTCGCAATTTTTGGCTAGCTTGAGAAAAGCCTCTTTGCCCTGAGGCGTGGCCACATCCATGCAGAGGCTCTGCTTGTTGCGGGTGCCAAAGTAGGCCAGATTGCCGCCTTCGTTCCACCATTCCTGGCTGGGCCGCCCGTCGGGGAACGGCCCTGCCTTGCGGTCCTGGAGGTGGGCCGAGCTCTCCACACGAATGACCTGAGCACCCAGGTCAGCCAGGAAAGAGGTTCCCCAAGGCAGCGCGTGAACCTGTTCCAGGGTGAGTACGCGAACACCCTCAAGGATTTGATTTTGTGGCATATCGGCTCTCATAAGCTCGTACCCTGTCCATGTTCAACGGCACGAAACGGAAAATGCCACTTCTGATTGGAAAGGGATAGTTGGTGAAGATATTTAGCTGGGGTGCTTGCCGAACATCATCCAGCCACCACTACTGGGCGTTGTGAAGGCCGCTAGGGCAGTTTCGGCGCGAACTGTTACCTGCCGTGGGCCGGCCGTTCCGCGAAGCTGCTCAATGCTGTCGGTGTACATGGCGGTGCGGGTACGTCCGTTCCCCAGGTTGCCGCCGCTGGAGCTGAAAGGATGCGGACCCTCAACTCTAATGTCGTCCGCGTAAAAGGCGAAAGAGTCTCCTCTCTTTACGCCGTGCCAATGGAAGGCCTCCAGAAAAAACTGGGACATTATGGAGTAACCGTCATAAGGGTTAAATATATCCACATCTGCGGGGCCGAGTCCGGCACCCTCATACATTCTCTTGGCGGCGCGATCCGTCCATTCTTCTATTTCGTCCAAATCCGGTTGGGTGGTTCGCTGTGTGAAATTATGCTGAGAATGGTTGAGGACGTAGACCGGGGGTTGCTTCATGTCCCGGGCACGCTCCGCCGTGGTGACGAGGTAGGCAGCCGAGGCGTTGACTGGCCTGTCGCAATCAAATATCCGGAGCGGATTCAGGATATACCTGGAATTCACGTAATCTTCCTCTGTAAGTTGAACCATCCCACTGGAAGCGTTGTAGCCCCACGGTGTCAAAAGTCCGTTTCGGTGTTGGTTAATCACAAAAGGGGCAACGTCGTCGTGGGTCCCACCGTATTTTAGGCAATATTGATTGTGCGGGAAGATGTTGATGAAATCGTTGCCTCCGTGGTTCCCCCAGGGGAAGGTCCATTGCCGGGCCCCATCAGCATGGTCTTGTGCGTTCTCGCCTCCGCGGCGATACCGGCCTTCCATGTTTCCGGTTGGGTAAATCACCAAACAGGTGGTGCATTTCCCATCGGCTATGGACTGGGCGGCAAGGCCCAGCATTTCCCCAATGGTGGGGACATTGGACGGAGCGTATTTGACGTTGGGCAACTCCAATTGTTTGACCAGCCAGTCGCCATTTACCAGCGTGAGACCCCATTCAGAGTCGTAAGGCGGGTCGAAGTAGGGCCGCGGCGCCCAGTTGGACGCGGTGCCTCCACTGCTGCCAGCGATATGGCTATCGCAGCAGATGACCCCATCGATCTGGTCCGGGGTAACTCCTGCGTCCTCCATGGCCAACTTACAGGCGAGCATGGAGTATGCGCCAAGGGTTTGATCCATGGATGTCTCGTCCCAGCGCCGGTTAACGGGGGAATGACCGAATCCGGCCACCGCTACCTTGCCGCGGTGCTCCCAGACTCCCAGCCCGTCTGTATCTCTTCGCCATTTATATGGTTGCGTCGCCATCATTCACCTATTCGTATAACATTACTCGTTTGAGACGGACTGCGGGGACGGACCGGTGGATTAATCCACTACCTGCCATTCGTGGATTAGTTGGTCCGGACCAACCTCTTCAAAAATTACCTGGACAGCAGCCCCCACCGGGACTTCGTAAGGCGGAACACCAGGAAGGTTGGAGTAAAAATTAACGCTCGTATCCTCGTCCAGGGTTATTAGCGCTAAATTGTAGGGCTGATCAGGCATACGCCGGTTCAGCCTGCCGTCCTCGATCACGATATACGTAGATATGTGACCTTTGCCTTCCACATCCTTCCATTCCAACTTCTCTGCGGAACCGCAGGCAAAGCAGGTCTGTCGCGGTGGGTATTGGAGCCTGTCGCAAGCGGTGCAATTTTGCACCGACAGTCGCTTCTCATTGACGGCGTCCCAAAAAGGTTTGCTCAAGTCATCGGGAGCCGGGATTATCTTTGGCATTTTCCCTCCTGATTATTCGTTAGATGTTAAGACAGAACCCTAGTCTAATTCAATATTAAATGAGTGAGAACTTGGTGTTTCTTTTGGTAACAACGCTTGCGAAAGGCGCTTATCTGGCGGTTTCCGGAGACTTCTCTATCATCGAATCAGGCTGCGCTTTGGAAGTGGACATTGGCGGTGAATTGAGAGTCTGGTATTTCACTGGTGAAACGGATGTATTCGGTGGCTACCTGAGCGGTTCAGCCTCCGGCGAAGTGGCCTGCATCATGAGCGTGCGTGGCAAACCCAGCGTCGAAGTCGAACGCTTGCCGGAGGGGGAAGGAGCACGGGTATGCGGGTTTGTCCTGATGATGGCAACGACGATAACATCCGCTCCTGTACCGCCTTCTCTGGGGAGTTTTGGTTCGCTGTTGGGTCTGGATGGTGCGAGCGCAAGACCTGGAGGAGCTGAGAGTCACGCTGGTGGAGCGACAGTTGGTGCTACACATTTGGTGCCCAAATCGAGTTCCATTACATAGATCTTTTCTCTGCCGATGAACACAATTGGGTCTATAAGAATGAGGCAGATTGGGAATAATCGCGGTGGGCTTCCTCTCAGGTAGATTGCCAAAACTCCGACAAATATTGTCGGGGCTTTTTCGTGATTGATAACCAAACCATAGGACACAGAAATATGTGGCTTGTGCCAAACATACTGTCTTTGACGGTAGGTTTCAGGGCGGTGATGGCGTAGACTACCTGCGTCGTGAATTGGGCGACGACTAGTAAAACATCAACCAAGCATCGGAGAAGAAAATGGTATCTCTCAGCCGACAACTTGCGCAGTGGGTAGTGGGGCTCAGCTATGACGACCTCCCACCCGCCGTGGTGGATCGTGCCAAGGGCGTAACCCTGCACAGTCTCGCATCCGTACTTTTGGGGTCTCAATCACGGAGCGGACAGAGCGCCGTGCAACTCATCACCGCAGACGAATCTGGTGTGAACCGTGGCGCAACCGTCATGGTGGACGGCACCACCGTAACTAAAGGCGGTGCGGCCTTTGCCAATGCGGAGATGGCCATGTCCGGCGGTAAGCTGGATTCATTCCGCATGCTCACCCACCCGGGCACCAGCATCCTACCCGGAGCGTTTGTGGCTGCTGAAACCGCCGGCGTATCAGGAAAGGAATTCCTCACCGGTGTGGCTGTTGGCTACGAGGTTATGGAACGGCTGGCGTCAGACTTCATCCCGACGGTGATGTCTCGCGGCTTTCACGCCGGCCCGGTGTTTGGCATCTTTGGACCGGCCATGGCTGCCGCAAAGATTCTGAACCTCACTGAAGAAGAAGTTAACAACACCATTGCCCTATGCGTCCATCTGGCAGCAGGTAACCTGGAAGGTCCCCGCGGCGGTGGCCGGGCCCTGCGGGAAGGCGCGGCAGTGCGGAACGCGATGCTTGCGGTAGCGCTGGCACAGATGGGACAGGTGGGAGGTGAGACTACGCTCGAGGGCGAGGCCGGTTTTTACCACGCCTACACCGGCAACAACCAGGGAAAGCTCACCTATAGCTTCGTCGGTGACACACAGACCAGCCTGGACAAGATCACCACTGGGCTGGGTAAGGACTGGATGTTCCTGGAGACCCTCTACCGAATCTATTCCACCGCCGGTTACAACATCGCCCACGTTGATGTTTCAGCCCAGCTTTGTATCGAAAATGACATCAAATATGAGGACGTCGAGCGCGTCGAAGCTGTCGTCAACTGGATGGAAACCCAGTATCCCAGCCCGGCTTTCCCTAGTCGACGCGAAGATGGTGAGGCGCAGACCGGAGGCACCAAGTACTACACCGCCTACGGCGTGGCAATGCGCGGTTTCCCGGTGTTGCGGAGCCAACAGATGGGCGTTGCCGACGGCGATGGCGATCCGCCTGAGGTGTTGGACCTAATGCACCGAGTGGAGGTCATACCGTCGCATAATATGACGCTCTTTGGGCCTCGGATAACCGTCTTCACCAAGGATGGAAAGAGTTATACCAAGCAGTCCACCGGGCGCGAATTCATGTGGGACTTTGAAGAAGAGGCGGGGCGGATTAGAGACGTTATCCCAGGTCTTCCGATTCCGGAAGCTCAGTTTGAAGAGATTATTGCCACCTGCCGCGACTTGGACCAGCAGGACCGGGCCGACAAGCTGATTCAACTGACCCTTAAGCAAGGGTAGGTCGCCAATTCCAACCACGAGATCCAAGCAACTGAGGTTTAACCAGAATGCCGTACCTGCAATTAAATGGCAGCAAGTTCCACTATCATTGGGAGGACTTTACCGACCCTTGGCAGGAGAAAAGCGTTGTCTTGTTGCACCATGCCGCGGGCGGAAACCTCCACCGGTGGCGGGCTTGGGTGCCAACGCTGGCCCGCCAGAACCGGGTGCTCCGATTCGACATGGGCGGTCACGCTGGTACTGATGCCCCCTCCGGCGGTAAATTCACTCTGCCGGGTTTGGCAGCAGACATCGCGGCGGTCATGGACAGCCTGGATATTGAGAAAATCCACCTGGTAGGCGCATCTGCGGGAGGCATCGTCAGCCTGCGATTTGCCATCGATTTTCCAGACCGACTCCACAGCCTGAGTCTAGTGGCATCCACTCCCAGACTGGCTGGGATGGGCGCGAGTATGGATGCCAGTGTGTGGCGACGGATACTTGAAGAAGAAGGGACCAAATCATGGCTGGGAGCAGATTCTGAGAAACGGTTTGGTCCCAATTCGAAACAAGAATTAATAGATTGGTACGCATCCTCAGGTGAGAAAACCACGGCTGAAGTGGTCTTAGCCCTGCAGGATTGTCTCTTGGGAGAAGACCTCACCCCACTGCTGCCTAAAATCTCTGCACCGACATTGATCTTGGCATCGAATCAGGATGAGATCACTCCCCTGGACGCTCAGCATCTGATGGCCGATCAGATACCGAACGCCAGCCTGGAGACCTTTGATGGCGTTGGCCACAACATGAAGGTAGAGATTCCGGACCTGTTGTCCGGAACCGTGAGGGACTTCGTCAGAAAAATCGGTTCCGGTTAAGCCAAAGACCTGGGATTGATCGGCGTAGCCATTGCCTGTACTTCGGGTAAGACCTTCTCGGCGAAGAGTCGCAGGCTTTTTTCAGCCTTTTCCCTTGGCATTCCGCCGTACATCATGTGAATTACGACCTTCTCCATGGAGATGGTCTCCTGCATCGACTTGATCTTCTCGATGATTTGCTCCGGTGTGCCGATGGGTTGGGTCGCGCGACGGGCGGCGAGCCTAGCCTCTGCCGGGCTTATGTCCGCAGTCTGTCGCGACAGGTATTCTTCGTAGCCAGCTATGCCTTCGTAGCCGGGGTTGTTCCAATCAAAGTAGTGATGCTGGGCTGCGATGCCTTGGTTTTTGAAGTATTCCCATCCTTCTTCGGCTTCCTCGGCAGTCTCGGCGCAGTACATCCACAGCAAGGTGGTGGGCTGGTCTGGCGGTAGGCCTAGGTTCTTGCGGATTCGGTTGAACCGCTGCACCTTGGCGACCATCTCATCAACATCGTCACCTGCGACAAACATCTGCCCTAGACCGTTTTCTGCGGCCAGTTTTGCTGAGGCCTCAGTGCTGAATGCTACCTTGATGTCCTTGGTCAGGTCTCCCTTGTGTCGTGCTTGCGGTCGGATAGAAGTTGGTGGGATATCGTAGATATCGCCCTTGAACTCGAAACGCTCTGCGCCGTCGGAGGCCCTGATGGCATTGATAACATCGTAAAAGTACTTGTGCGACTGTTCCATTGGGTAGCCAAGGGAAGCATATTCGTGTGGGGAAATGCCTCGGCCGATGCCCAGGTGTAGGCGGCGGCCCTTCAATAAGATGTCTAGCATGGATATCTCGTGAGCTAGTCGCACCGGGTTCCACCAAGGCGCAACGATCACTGCGGTGCCCACGTCTATTCGGCTGGTTCGACCCGCCCAGTACGCCAGGTATTGGAGTGGGTTGGGCTGCATCGAGTAGGCAGAGCCATAATGTTCTGTCGCCCAGATGGAATCGAAACCTAGTGGCTCTACCAGTTCCCCCATGTAAAGGGTGTTATCCATGTTCTCGGCGTCCGAGATTGTCGGTGGCCGGCTGTAATCTTCTGCTATCAGACGTTCCCAGTCGCCTTGGTTATATCCAGTTACCATCACTCCGCAATGCATATCGTTCTCCTTCACCTGGGGTAGTAGGCACGGAACAAGCCTAGCCTAATCGTGTTAATTTTCGTAAGCTGACGCGTCAGTATAACTGGTGTTTGGATATGGGCAAACGAGTTTATCGAATCAAGTTCAGTGTTCTAAGTGTTGCCGCGTAAGGCCAGATTTTGGCACAGAAATCACTGGTTTGATGCTAAGATTCATGCCCGATATAGCAGTAAATTATTGGAGACGATGCAATGCGCGTTACCCGTCTCGTAGATGCCCCGATCATCAGCCAAGATTTGCACCCAATCATCGGTGAGAACATCCAAGGACCATCGCTGATCCGAGTCCCGGATTGGATCAAAGACCCGATGGGTAAGTACTATTTGTACTTTGCCGATCACAAAGGAGACTACATTCGTCTGGCCTACGGTGACGAATTACGAGGACCGTGGCAAGTCCATCCCACTGGCAGCTTACAACTTGTCGACTCTTTATTCTTGACCGAGCCACCGGATGCCCCGGAAGAAGCGGTTGAGGAACTCAAGAGACTCCGCCAACAACAGCGGGGTGATGAAGAGTTATCTCACGACCTGGTAACAGAATTGACCACGCCCCATATTGCTTCACCGGATGTGCACGTTGATACCGACAACCAATCAATCGTGATGTACTTCCATGGTCTTGAGGGTCTGGGAAAACAGGTAACTCGCGTCGCGACTTCTACTGATGGAATAAATTTCTCTGCGCGTCCGGAGATTCTCAGCCGGAGTTACCTAAGGGCATTTGAACACGGCGGCCAGACCTACGCCCTGGTCATGCCCGGGCAGATTTACCGGTTCACAGACAGCCGGCCTCCCCTTGAGCTTGGCCCACTGCTATTCAACCGGAATATGCGCCACGCCGCCTTGTTGTTGAGGGGAGATTCGCTGAACGTGTTCTGGTCTCAGGTGGGTGATATACCAGAGCGCATTTTGATGAGCACCATCGATCTCTCAGAGGATTGGCAGGAATGGCACGAGACCGAGGCCGTGGACGTTTTAAGCCCGGAGCGCGATTGGGAAGGCGCCGATGCTCCCTTGGTGGCGTCAGTAAGAAGCGTGGCCTACGGGCATGTGAACCAGCTGCGTGACCCGGCGATATACACCGAGGGTGACCAGATTTATCTGCTGTACTCGGTGGCCGGTGAAAGCGGCATTGGTATAGCAGAGATCGAATTGGATTAAGACGAATCAGACTGATCAAACGGGGGTAGGGCAAAATTCCTTCCTACGTGACTCCTGTATTCAGAGGCGTGATAGCAGATGGGTTTACCTGAACCCAAACAATCTTCCCTGGCAGAATTTGTGCAATCTCTGATCGAGACTAAGTTGGTGTCATTGCCAATGCGCGTCGGGGTCACGGGCCACCGCGTGTTGGGAGACAAAGCTGGGGATTGGGTTGGGCAGCAGCTGGATGGGCTGTTCTCCAATCTAGCCGCATCCGAGTTTGATGCCGGGAGCCAATTGGCAGAACCGGTTCATGCTCCAGTACTTGTCACGGACTAAAACCCCGCGGCAGATTGACCAAGAAGTTGGCAACTTGGAGTCGGACCTTCTCGCACCCGACCCGGCGCTCAGCTACCTTCGCTATGACGTCCTGCTAAACGATGATTCTTTGGACAACCTGGGTCTATGCTCTCCGGCCAAAGTTGACGTCGCTCCGTGAGATGAGCGTGGCTCACAACCGAGAAAACCTGGCCACCATCGGTGATCACACGGCTGGGCAACAGGTGCAATATGACCATTTCCCAGCAGCCTTTGACCTTAATGGGTGGAATCGTGGTGAGCACATAAAAAGCGCCTCGACAATACTGCCGAGGCGCTCTTGGGTACTTGCTGTGGGTTCTGAGATATACCCACTTACTATCCGGTGAGATTGCCGATTATTTTGACTTGAGCTCCTCTAGGCTGTCCACCAAAGCCTCGTAGGCCATGGCTTTTGGCTGCCTTGTTGACTGGGGTAAATGGCACTCATACACTGCTACCAGACAATCCCTTGGGCAGAATCCAGCAATATTTGAGAGGTAGCAATATGGCAGCGCAGACACCTACGATCGATGTACAAGTACACGCCTACGGGAAGAACACACCCAGTCGTCCTTGGGCCGGTTTCTTGCAGGGTCCAGATGAAGTCACCGGTGACGACATGGTTGCTGCAATGGACGCGGTTGGCGTCGACGGGGCTCTGCTGATCTCGCCGTTCAGCTTGTATCAATATGACGCCAGCTATGTACTCGATGTATACGCCCAACACCCAAATCACTTCGGCGTGATTAGGCCGATTAATGCGCAGTCAGAAACTGTGGCGGATGATTTTGCTGCCTGGGCGGCGACAAAGGGAGTGGTGGGAGCAAGGATCATGCTCACAGCTCAGGAATACCAAGCTGACGATGCGGGTCTTAACCAGATTCTTGCTGCCGGAGCAAAGGCCGGAATACCAGTTAATGTCATGGCCTCGGGAAAGCTCCCTCTTTTGCTTGAACTGGCCCGCCGCAACCCAAACGCTCAGATAGTGATTGACCATTTAGGGATAGTTCAGCCATTCTTGCCGCCCGTTCCGGAAAACCCGTTCGCTGACCTGGATAACGTGCTGGCTCTGGCATCATGTGACAACGTGTCAATCAAGATCTCCGGTGCTGGTACTCTTTCCCATGAGCCGTTCCCCTACGCCGACATCTGGGAGCCTCTGGGCAAGGTCTTCCAAGCGTTTGGCTTTGACCGCTGCATGTGGGGCACAGACTGGACCCGGGCTGTCGAGTTATTGAACTACGAGCAGGGAGTTGAGGCGTTCCGAGTAACTGACCAACTTTCTGATTCGGAGCGTTCCACACTGATGGGCGGCTCTCTAATGAAGATTTACAAATGGTCTCCCAACCAGCGTTACTAACCCTGGTTGGACCAATCGGTACACGACGTACGCTCTTAAATGAAACACCGTCAGGCTCTCGCACCGTGACAGTGTTTCATCTATTATCAGTTCTGATTTGCCATCGAACGAATAGGAAACGGGCAGGCCGGGCCGGCGATTACCCAGCTATGCGCGGCGACCCAAGTGGAACGGAGGAAAGAAAATTGACTGCATTGACCGATAACATGACTTTTGGGACCTTTATGGCCCCCTTTCACCGCGTTGGTGAGAACCCCACATTGGCCCTGGAACGAGACCTAGAACTGATCGAGTGGATGGATGATCTAGGGTTCGATGAAGCCTGGGTCGGCGAGCACCACAGCGGAGGCTGGGAGACCATCGCATCTCCTGAAGTGTTCATAGCCACTGCTGCTGGCCGCACCCGCCACATTCGGTTTGGCACCGGCGTGGTCAGCCTGCCCTACCACCATCCCTACATGGTGGCCAACCGCATGGTGTTGCTGGACCACCTGACTAGGGGCCGCGTGATGCTGGGTGTTGGCCCCGGGGCTTTGGCGTCAGATGCGAACATGTTCTGCATCGACCCGGAGCGACAGCGAGAGATGATGGATGAGTCGCTGGGAGTGATCATGCAGCTGCTAGACGGCAGCGAGCCCGTAACCTGCGAGACCGATTGGTTCAAGCTAAAAGATGCTACCTTGCAGCTAAGGCCCTACCAAAAGCCATCACTGCCGGTGGCGGTAGCCTCGGTCCAATCGCCGTCCGGAGTGCTCTTGGCTGGGAAGCACGGAGCATCGGTGATCTCCCTGAGCGTGCCCAGAGACTCAGTGCGGAGCACCAGCTTGAAGGACCAGTGGGCTATCGCTGAGGAGACTGCTGAAAAGCACGGCAAAGCTGTTCGCCGTGAAGACTGGCGTCTGTCCGTTGGCTGCCACGTGGCCGAGACCAGGGAACAGGCATTTGAAGATATCCGAGTTGGCGCCGGCAGGGTGGTCACTGAATACACCGGCGGCACCAACGGCAACCCCATCCCTGACGTTCCGGCCAACGAGATCGTGGACTACATGGTGGAGCACAACCAGTGGATCGTGGGCACACCGGACGACGTCATTGCCGGTATCGAACGACTACAGGAGGCCAGCGGTGGCTTTGGTGGGCTGCTACTGCGGGCAGAAGACTGGGCTCCGCGCGCCGAATTACACCGTAGCTACGAGTTGTTTGCCCGCTACGTCATGCCCCGCTACCAAGGGAGCCTCACCGGGATCATCGACTCCCAGCAGCGGTCTGCCAGCAAGAAGGAATCGCTCCAGGCCAACCGCAGGGCCGGGTTAAAGCGAGCTACCGACTCGTATCTGGCTGGCAATCGCTAGCCTTTGGGACGCCTCCATGCCGTGTCTGGCTACTCTAATCCAGCGGCCATTTCAGGCTCGGCGTATGTTAAAATTCCGTCATTCTAAGACCTAGGCTAGTTCAATAGGAGAAATCTATGGCTTCCAATGTGGTCATTTCCAACGAAGAATTCGACGTGGTCGGTACCAGACCCATCCGCCACGATGGCAACGACAAGGTAACCGGACGGGCGCGGTACAGCGCGGACATCACTCTGCCGAGAATGCTTACGGGCAAGATTCTCCGCAGTCCTCACGCTCACGCCAAGATCAAATCCATCGACACCAGCAAGGCAATGGACTTACCCGGTGTGTTGGCGGTGGTGACATCTGCTGATTTTGCCCAGCCAAGCGGGAAAATCACCGACCTAGGCGAAGGCGCCATGGCCAACCCCAAGTGGATTAGCAATAACATCATGGCTGCGGAGAAGGCCCTGTATAAAGGGCATGCCGTAGCTGCGGTGGCGGCCATTAACAGCCAAGTGGCAGACGAAGCCGCTGCCCTGATTGAGGTGGACTATGAGGTTCTGCCCGCAGTAACCGACGTGTTGGAAGCCATGAAACCCGACGCTCCGATTCTGCACGAAAGGCTTGCCAACTCGACGAACGCCAACATCCGCCCCGGCGGACTCCGAGACGAAGACGACACAGAAAAGGCCACCAACGTCTCCAACCATTTCGTGTTTGAACTGGGAGATATTGAAGCTGGGTTCAAAAAAGCTGACATCATTGTGGAGCGGGAATACCGCACCGCCACCGTGCATCAGGGCTATATAGAGCCTCACACCGCAACCGCAATGTGGGGAGAAGACGGCAAGCTGACGGTTTGGGGTAGCAGCCAAGGCCACTTCCAGATACGAGACCTTACAAGCTTGGTCTTGGGCATCCCAGTCTCCCAAATCAAGGTTGTCCCCATGGAGATTGGCGGAGGCTTTGGCGGCAAGACGGTTATCTATCTGGAGCCTGTAGCTGCCGCTCTCTCTATGAAAGCTCGCCGACCGGTCAAGATTTCCATGGGCCGTTCAGAAGTGTTCATGGCCACCGGCCCAACCTCTGGAAGCGCCATGAGGGTGAAAATCGGAGTAAACAATGACGGCATGATCACTGCTGCGGACGTCACCATGATTTACGAAGCTGGTGGTTTTCCCGGTTCACCCATCGTCCAGGCCTGCCAATGCGTGTTGACTCCCTACGAGATTGCTGATGGGAGGATTGAAGGGTACGACGTGGTCGTCAATAAGCCCAAGGCCGCCGCTTACCGCGCTCCGGGCGTACCTGCGGCATCCTTCGCCGTGGAGTCTGTGATTGACGAGATTTGCCAGAAACTGGGGGTAGACCCGCTGGATTTCCGGGTCAAGAACGGAGTCAAAGAGGGCAGCCGCCGAATCCCTGGACCAGTCTTGCAGAAAGTGGGCTATATGGAGACTTTGGCTGCAGCCATGGGTACAGATCACTATAAATCTAAGTTGGAAGGTCCCAACCGTGGTCGCGGCGTTGCTGCCGGGTTCTGGTTCAACGGCACCGGCCCAGCATGCGCTACAGGTAGCGTTAATGGTGACGGTACCGTGAGCTTGGTTGAAGGATCTGCAGACATCGGCGGCGGGCGAGCATCCGTGGCTATGCAGATGGCTGAGGTACTTGGCATACCCGCTGAGGATGTGCATCCCACGGTTGGCGATACCGACTCTGTTGGCTATACTTCACTGACCGCCGGTAGCGGAGCGACATTCAAGTCTGGTTGGGCTTCTTACGAAGCAGCCCATGACATCAAACAACAGATGATCGAGCGCGCCGCGCGGATCTGGGAGGTGACCACTGATGACGTGGAGTTCACCAAGGGTGTGGCCTCCCACAAATCAGATCCCGAGCTGAAACTGACTTTCAAGCAAATTGCTGCCAGGTTAAACGGCACCGGCGGACCCATTGTTGGCCGAGGCAACGTTAACCCTGCGGGTGTTGGCAATGCCTTTGCCGTCCATATAGTTGACGTGGAAGTGGATCCGGACACCGGCAAAGTGGACGTTCTCCGCTACACCGCTCTACAGGATGTGGGTAAGGCCATTCACCCCAGCTATGTGGAAGGACAATTGCAGGGTGGAGTCGCCCAGGGTATCGGCTGGGCTCTGAATGAAGAGTATGTTTATAACGCTTCCGGCGAGATGGATAACTCATCATTTTTGGACTACCGAATGCCCACCAGCTTGGACCTGCCGATGATCGACACGGTCATCGTGGAAGTTGCTAATCCGGGCCATCCCTTTGGTGCCAGAGGGGTGGGTGAGGTTTGTATCATTCCTCCGCTTGCAGCTATGGCCAACGCCATCCACAACGCTGCTGGCGTCCGGATGGAAGTGCTGCCAATGTCTCCTGGCAACGTCCTGGAAGCATTGTGGGCCAAAGATGGAAAGTAAGGGGCATTATCCCTCACTCTCAATGAGCTAAACGAAACGCTCTGGCTGACAAGCCGGGGCGTTTTATTTTCCCTGGGTATTTACCTGCCATTGCTCTGCTTGGCTGTGCGCCAACATGTCATAATACCCGCGACTTTCAGCCGCGAATTATAAGACAGAATAATCAACCGGGAGAAATACCATGTCTCTTGCCCGTGAACGGTTCCGCACCGTGCTATCCACGCCAGACTGCACCCTGGCCGCCAACATCTTCGATCCACTATCAGCTCGCATAGCCCACATGTTGGACTATGAGGTCTGTTTCTTGTCTGGCTCCGTGCACAAAGTAGCCAACCTGGCAATGCCAGACATTGTTCTGGTCAACATGTCTGACCTGGTGGACGTCTGTCGGCGCATCACCAGGATTGCCGAGGTAAGTCTGATGCATGACGGAGAAGATGGCTTTGGTAATGCAGTCAACGTGGTCCGCTCTGTAAAAGAACTGGAGGCTGCGGGCGTGGCGGCGATCGAGATCGAAGATGCCATCCCGCCAACCAAATTTAATCAACAGGATCTGGGGTTGTTCTCCCAGGCCGAGCAGGTGGGCAAACTGGAGGCTGCGGTGGCAGCCCGTACCGACCCGATGACCGTCATTGTGGCCCGAACCACGGCCCTAGCCCAATTCCCCTTGGATGAGGCCCTGGAACGCATCAAGTCCTACTCTCAGACCGGGGTTGAGGCTATCAGGTTGGCTGGCTTGAAGACTAGGGAGCAATTGGAAGCAGTCCACAAAGCAACGCCGTTGCCGCTCACGGTGTTGAGCCCGCCCGACAACATGATGAATGACATGGATTTTCTGGCCGCCAACGGTGTGAGCATCGTGATGACCGGCAACCCGGCATTTGGCATGGCGATTCAGGCCATCTACGATTCCTTCAAGCATCTGAAGGACGGTGGTTCGGTGGCAGACCTTGCGCCCAGAGAAGCTAGTGCAGAACTGGTCCGGCAGGTGAATCGCACCGATGAGTTCATTCAGCTTCAGGAGCAATATTTGCGCACTTGATCCAGGGATTCCTCGCTAAGTTTGTGATGCACGTAAAAAGGCCCAGCCATCCCAAAGTTGGGAACGGCTGGGCCTTCTACAGATACAAAACCTAAAGTTCGGCTTCTACCCGTTTGCGGAAATCTTCTCCTGCCAACTTCAACAGGCCCTGAGACGAAACTGTGATGAAGTTTGCTCCAAGCTTGATGAACTCGGCCACACCGGCTGCGTCACCAGGGGAGTTACCACCAGCGCCAACGTTGATGCTGCCAGTCCTGATTTTAGGAATCACCTGGGCCATCAACTCGCGAACCTTGGCTGACCCGGGATTGCCCATGCTCTGACCCAAGTCACCGGCCGCCACGTGTAGTACATCCACGCCGGGGACCTTGAGTATCGCGTCCAGGTTATCCACGGCCTGGGTTTCTTCAATCATTGGGACCACCAATACTTGGGAGTTGATCCAGCTTGATGACTCTTCCCTAGTTCCGGCGGTACCGTAATCATGGGCACGCCCGCTGCCGGCCACACCACGACGACCCTCTGGGTAATATCTGGCCGCCTGGGTCACTGATTCAGCTTCTTCTTTGTTGTTGACGTGGGGGATGATGAGTCCCTGTACTCCGCGGTCTAAGAAACGCAGGATAGTGGCGTCGTCGTGGTCTGGGATACGGGCAATGGGCGTGATGCCAAATACTTCGGCAGCACGGACCATATGCTCCACCTGGTCCAGGTTCATCGGGCCGTGTTCGCAATCGATCATCACAAAGTCGTAATTAATTGCCCCGAAAATCTCGACAATGTCAGGGGCGTATCGACTGACGATAGCGCCATAGACCACTTTGCCTTCCGCTAGTTTGGCCTTGGTGGTATTTGTTCTCATGGTTAAGTCGGGTTACCTCCGTAGATTGGTGATGGCCCATTATATGAAATATACGCAGCGGTAGGAAAGGAATACATTCTTGGGAACAATCGAACAGGAGCATGTGGAATGAGCGCACTGCTAACCAAGCTTATTTGCCGAATATAGGCATAAACAGTTGACAAAACTGATTCCGGCATGCTAAGATAGCGGAGCGCTTTCACAAATTGGTGAAAGCGGTCTCTTTTGCCCAATGAATACGGATAATCAAAGGCCCCTCATTTGAGGGGCCTTTCTTTTTATCACATGGGAACCGAGATTCGATTAGTAAAGTTGGCTATTGGGACGGCTGCGCATTTCCCTGAAATTCCGGCATCACGTCTTTGGCGAACCTACGTAGGGTTGATATACCCGCTGGACAATTCAGCAGCACGTATTCAACTCCGATAGTCTGCAGGGCTTGAATCTGGTCGCTCACATACTCGGATGCGCCGTAAATAACGCCGACTTCGGCAGCCTCGCGAGTGTCTTGGAAACCGGATTGCTGGGCTAACTCCTGGGTCCTTCGTCTGGCTGAGACTCGGTTGTCTATTGCTTGGTCGTATTCTTCTGAGCTATCCACGATGTTCACGGAACGGGCCACCGCCACGCTCATCGGGTCAAAAGTCCGGCCCAGGGATTCGACTTCCGATTTGAACAGATCTACTTCCTCAGCAATGGTCTCAAATGAGTCGAACTGTCCCAAAAGCATGTTGAATCCAAGTTTTGCTACCTGCTTGATGGACCTGGGACTGCCGGCGCCCATCCACAGTTGCGGGTGAGGTTTTTGAATGCTTGATGGTTCTACAATCACACTGTCGTATTGCCAGTACTGGCCTTTGTGTGACCAAAGTGAGTCCAAGGTCCAAGCTTTCAGCATAACCTCTAAGCACTCTTCAAAACGGGAGTCTGCCTCGTCTGTTGGCATCGCGAACCCTTCAAATTCATTGAGGCGATATCCCTTGCCAATCCCAGCGTCAACTCGGCCACCGGACAACAGGTCTAGGGTGGCAATCTGTTCCGCCAACAATACTGGGTTGTGCCACGGCAGCACGATAACCGCCGTCCCCAGACGCAAAATAGTCGTCCTAGCGCCTATCCAGGTCAGTAGGTTGAGTGTTGCAGATACCTGCCCAAATCCGGTGAAGTGGTGCTCCACCAAGAAAGTGCTGTGGTAGCCAAGGGACTCGGCCTCAACGTTGCGGTCCACGAACTCTCTAAACCCAGCGCCGCTATCCACATTGGGTCCACCCCGTTGTGCCTGGGCGCTGCCAAACATTCCAAACTGCATGATCAATCCCAATCCCAATTCCAATATTCAAATCTGCAGAGACTTTACCACGAGCTTTGGTGAAGTAAACCGAGACGGGGTAATTAGAGCTAAAATGGCCTGGCATAGATTGCGATTTTGATGGATGCCCCTTCTCTTGATGTTTAGCGGGAGTCCGGCAGATAGGTGTTTTTCTGACGGGTATATTTAATGAATGAGAATGCGACGCACGCCAGGGACCAACTGGACCGCAACAAACTAAATCTGGGGTTGTTTGGCTCCAACTGCTCCGGCGGTCTGGCAGTTACCACCGTTCCAGAACGCTGGGATGCCACTTGGGAGAACAATCAAGAGCTGGCGCGCATGGCTGACGACGCTGGAATGGAGTTCATGCTGCCGCTTGGCCGCTGGAAGGGCTACGGTGGCGTAACCGACCATAACGGTTCCAACTTTGAGACTCTGACCTGGGCAACGGGCATCTTGGCCAGTACCCAGAACATCATGGCCTTTGGCACCGTTCACGTCTCGCTGTTCAATCCGGTGGTCGCAGCCAAACAGATGGTGACGGCTGATCTTATTGGCGAAGGCCGCTTTGGTATTAACATAATCTGCGGCTGGAACAACGACGAATTTGACATGCTGGGCGTGGACTTGGCCCTGCATGACGATCGCTATGACCAAGGACAAGAATGGATCGATATTGTCACCCAGGCGTGGAGCTGCCCCGAGCCCTTTGACTACGACGGCAAATTCTACAAAGTAAAAAAGACCAACATCTATCCCAAACCCTATGGAGGCGGCCGGCCATTAATCGTCTGCGCTGGAAATTCAGACCGCGGGCGTGAATATGCAGCTCGGAACGCCGATATGATGTTCACCAACCTACGGGACGGCTTCGATGGTGTGCCGGAAAATACGTCCGCGCTCAGAAAAATGGCCGCCGGTTACGGTCGAAAAATCGGTGTGTTCTCCAACGTATCAGTGGTCTGCCGCCCGACCAAGCAGGAGGCGGAAGATTATTTTCATTACTATGCCGTGGAGCACGCCGATCTCGATGCCGTGGAAAACATGATTGTAGGCCGGGGGGTAGTAAAACCTGATACCACCGAGGAGCGACTTCAAGAGTTGCGCATTCGGGCCGCCGGGGGGAACGGCGCTCTGCCTATAATCGGTGACCCAGATTATGTGGTGGCCACGATGAAGCGCCTGTCTGAATCCGGAGTCTCTGCTCTGGCCATAGGGTTACAGAACTATCTGGAGCAGTTCCCGTACTTTCGGGATGAGGTTCTGCCGCGTTTGGAACATGAGGGTCTTCGCACAAAATGACTATTTGTCCAACTTGACGACTGAATTGGGCGTAAACCCGGATATTGTCTTGGTTATCGTCAAGGTTCGTTGGGCGTTTAACTTGCTCACTGCGTGGCATACCAGTAAGATTCCTATATAGGACGCGCAATAAATGAAAATTAGTTGCGGTTAGTTAGTATAGATTTCTGAAAATTGGAAATCTTCAGCAGAGAATCATCTCCAGATGACCACAATAACCGCAGGTATTTGAGAGTGGTTGCGAGGCAACCAAATTAGGCCGGTTTCGGGATTGAGAGCCGGCAGCGCAGTGGAAAAGCATAATTTTTAAAAAACGAAGCCCCGCCCCTCCGACATCTCAGGAAACCCCAGATTCTGACCGCCAGCAACGGTGGTGGCAACGCCTTCCTTGGTGTAAAGGCCAAAACTCCGGCTCATCTTCCCCTAGAGCGACTACCACTACTCTTGTTCCTTTCAAGGAAAGCACTCAGATTGATGAAAGCGCTGAGACCGTTTCCCGCTCCAACGAGCCATCAAGAAACGCTGATGCCCGCCCAAGTAGGCCCGACCGCAGAGAGTCTGGTGCACCCAATAACGGTGGTCGCAACGGAAACGGCCGCATAGACAACAGTCGCTCCGGTAATTCAGGTCGCCGTGGCAATGGCGCCAATGGCAATTCCAACCGCAAGCCTGATGGGCGATTTGAAAACCAGAGTCCTGATGCTAGCAGCCGAACTGAGAACGCAGGGAACACGGGCCGCAGCACCAACGACCGCAATGGCCGTGCAGACAATGCAGGCCGTAATAAGGTCGTTCCGGCCGAAAAGGCTGACCGCAACGCGGACAAAATCACCGAGGTTATCGAACGGAACAAAAAACCTCGTTCAGAGAATGCAGGCCGCAGCCGGTCGGCTCATAAAGATACCGAAAGCGTCGCAAAGGTAACCATTGAGAAGGCCGACGTATACTGGTTCGGTTCCCAGGAAGTTAGCCACGATGTTGCTCTGGCCCTAAAGACCATTGGCTATGAAGAGCCCACACCCATCCAGGTGGACTGCATTGGCCCTCTCCTAGGTGGTGCAGATATCGTTGGACAAGCCCATACCGGCACTGGAAAAACCGCCGCCTTCGGCATCCCGTTGGTGGAACGTGTAGACACAACCCAGAACATCATTCAGGGGCTGGTTTTGGTTCCCACCCGTGAGCTTGCGATGCAGGTTCGTGATGAAGTAGCCCGCCTGGGTCAGTTCCGTAAAGTGGGAGTGGTCGCTTGCTACGGTGGTCAACCAATCGCGCGGCAGATCACTGCGCTGGATCGCAATGCCCAGATAGTTGTCGGCACTCCTGGCCGGATTCTAGATCATATCGGCAGAGGTACCCTGCGGCTGGGAGAGGTCCGAACTCTGGTGTTGGACGAGGCCGACGAGATGCTGGACATAGGGTTCTTGCCCGACATTGAAAGGATCCTTGGTAACACGCCCAGGGACCGGCAGACCGCCCTATTTTCCGCCACGTTACCTCCGGCCATCCGCGGGATAGTTGGTCGGCACATGAAATCGCCCACTTGGATCCGCATCGGCAACGAAATTGAGACCGCCCCGGACGTGCGCCAGGTGTACTACGAAGTCTTAGAACAAGACCGGGTTCGCGCTTGTGTAGCGTTGCTGAAAAACCACGCCAACGAAGGGAAAGTCCTCCTGTTCAGAAAGACCAAAGCAGGGGTTGATAACCTGACCCAAGCCCTGCAACGCCAGGGGATTTCGGTGATGGGAATCCACGGCGGCCTGGTTCAAGGCGAACGTAACGCTGCGATGAAGTCTTTTCATGCTGGTGATGTCAAAGTCCTGGTGGCGACAAACGTGGCCGCCCGTGGTCTGGATATTCCAGAGATATCCCACGTGGTGAACTACGATATCCCCCAAAACCTGGAAGAGTATGTCCACCGCATCGGCCGGACCGCCCGTATGGGTCGTCACGGTGTTGCCATAACCTTCGTCTCAGAATGGGATATTGAGATACTGGACCTGTTACAGGAGAGTCTAGGCAACAATCTGACACTTGAGAAATTGTCCTTCTAATACCTAACGACACAGCCATGGCTGCTCCACAAGAAACGTGATTTAAACGCCTCAAACTCGATGTGAGTTTGAGGCGTTTTTGGCCCTGGCATCAAGTCTCAGTGGACAATCTTATAGGCCATCGCTAATATCCCCTAGTGATGACCAACCTCCAACCTACTAGCCAGACCAGTCCATGACACCAAAAGGCTTATTACCCGGCGTTAGAGTCCTAGATGTGGGTCAGGGTATCTCCGGTCCGTATTGCGCCAAGATACTGGCTCAGATGGGCGCAGAGGTTATCAAGGTAGAACCACCGGCAGGCGATTCAGCCCGGCGCATGGGCCCATTCCCTAGCGACCTACCCCATACGGAGAAAAGCGGCCTGTTCCTAGCTCTGAACGCCAACAAATACGGCGTCACCCTCGACCTCAGCTCTCCGGAAGGCGCAGAATCGTTCCGCAAACTAGCCGCGACCGCCGATATAGTCATTGAGAACCCACCGCCAATATCGTTGGAAGAGCTTGGACTCGGCTACGAGTCTTTGCAACAGATAAATCCTGGGCTCATTTTGACCTCAATCACGCCTTTTGGCAGACGGGGTCCGTACAAAGACTTCAAAGCCACCGACCTGATTCTTTACCACATGAGCGGTCACGCCCACGGCTTGCTGGGGGCGGTCAAAGACCCGGACAAAGACCCGCCCATCAGAGCGGGCGGGCATCAAGCGGAGTTTGTCGGCGGGCTGGCCGCCGCCACTGCCACGATGATGGCGCTCTACGGCAAGCAAATGAAAGGCCAAGGGAGCCAGATTAATGTTTCATCATTTGAGGCAATGGTTACCCAGCTAATCAGCGGGCTGGCGAATTCGGCCTGGGGCAGACCTGCTCCGCCGCGAGACCTGGCCATGGTAGAAGAAGCAGCCATTGGCGGCATGGTGGGCGCCATTGGGGGCATCCTACCCTGCAATGACGGCTACGTGGCCATATCGCCCAGAGAAGACGCGCAATGGGAGCGGTGGCTGGTCGTAATGGGAAACCCAACCTGGTCTACGGATGACCGCTATTCGACACGTGATGCCAGACAGAAAAACTCACCGTCGCTTTGGAAGTTGCTGAGTGACTGGAGCATCAATTACTCCAAACATGAGATTGCACGGCTGGGCCAGGAACAACGTGTTCCGTGCTTCCCCGTCAATACGGTCTTGGACCTGATGAGTGATGAACACCTGGCCCACCGTGAGTTCTTCGTCGAGATGGACCATCCGGAAGCCGGAACCCTGAAATACCCTGGAGCTGCCTACAAGCTCTCCAACTCGGATCTGCCGCTGACGGCCAGACCCGCACCACTTTTGGGTCAACACAACCAAGAGATACTGGAGGTCTGAACCGATGAACCAACTCCCCCTACAAGGAATCAGGGTCTTAGACCTCAGCTGGATCATCGCCGGCCCTACCGCTACCCGTTTCTTGGCGTCCATGGGCGCTGAGGTCATCAAAGTGGGTAGCGCCCGAAGACCCGACCCATCAACACGAGGACCGGCATTCCAGGCGTATAACCAGTCCAAGCTCTACGCATCGTTGAACTTATCAAAACCAGAAGGGCTGGAGTTGGTCAAACTACTGCTTGCCATTTCAGACGTGGTTATCGAGAATTTTGCCGCCGGTGTCATTGAGCGACTGGGTCTTGGCTATGACGTTGTCCGGGCGGCGAGGCCAGACATCATCATGGTCGCGTCCTCGGGAACCGGGCATTTTGGCCCGCATACCGACTACGTAGCTTATGGCAGCCTCTTACAGCATTACACCGGGTGGAACTCGATATCTGGCCACCCAAACCGAGAGCCCGTCACCGGCGGGCTGTGGGCCGATCCGTGGGTTGGCATGGAGCTGGCCATGCTTACCGTAGCTTCGCTGAACAATCGCGTGCTGACCGGAGAGGGTCAATATGTGGACTTCTCCATGGCTGAGGCCCTCAGCGCCTGCCTGCCCGAAGCAGTCCTGGACTACCAGATGAATGACCGAGTGAAAGATCCAATGGGTAACCGGGACGATTGGTACGCACCCCACGGCGTGTATCACTGCTTCGGTTCCGACCGCTGGGTGGCCATAGCTGTCACCAACGGTTCAGAATGGGCCGCGCTCTGTGGACTGATTGGGCGGTCGGACCTGACGTCCAACTCAAAGTACGCCACTGCGGAAGGACGCAGGCAATTCCAAGATGAACTAGGCACCGCCATCACCGAATGGACGATGCAGCACGAAGATATTGAAGCCATGCGGTTGCTGCAGCAAGCCGGTGTGCCCGCCGGGCCGTCTCAGGACATACTGCGAGTTTTTCAAGAGCCGCAATTGAGCGAGGCCGGTTACTTCAACCGGGTCAAAACTAGAGACGGCGAAGAAAGAGACCTGCCCGGACTGCCCTGGCGTTTTGAGGGCACACAGGCTCCAATACTGACCGAGGCGCCAGTTCTAGGTGAACATAACGACTACATCTACGGCGAATTGCTGGGGTTATCGCAGGGTGTGGTGGCCCAGATGGTGGAAGAGCAAATAATCTACTGAACGGCATTCCAGAACGTCTTAAATAGAACTTCACCCGCACTGGAGATGCAAAATGGGTATTCTCTACGAGAAAAAAAGCCACATTGCGTACGTCACCATTGATAATCCCGATAAAGGGAACATCCTAGACCATGACACGTCTGATGAGATTAGCCAGGTGTGGAAAGACATCTGGGACGACCGTGATATCCGCGCCACCATACTGACTGGCACCGGCGACAGGCATTTCTGTGCGGGTCACAACCTTGCCCCACCGCCGGGCGTTTCTCCGGAAGACCTGGAACGAATACGGACGGAAAACATCTTCTGGCCGCTTTCCGGAACGGTTAACGGTGCCAAGATGGGTGCGGACGGTCGGCTGGGTGATCACTACCCTCAAATATGGAAGCCGGTAATAGGGGCGATCAACGGCTGGGCCGCCGGAGCTGGGTTTTATATCCTGCTCACTTCAACCGACATCCGCGTGGCCTGCGACGAACATGCCCGATTTAAGTTTGCCTTGCTGAGCCAAGGGTGGGTTGGCAACGGCCCGGGAGCCAGCTATCTGACGCGGCAAATATCCCACGCCGACGCCATGAAGATACTGCTGACCGACGAAGCTTTCGACGCCAAAGAAGCCCTAAGAATAAATCTCATCAACGAGGTTGTACCCCATGAGCAGTTGATGATTCGGGCGGAAGAAATCGCCGACCGCATCGCTGGTATGCCACCGGTGGCGGTCCGCATGATGAAGGAATTTGCCATCCGGTTTAAGGACGTTCCAGTGTCGGAAGCGTGGCGGGTACAGACCCTGTTTAACACCCTGTTGACCCAGCTCACCACTGACGGAGATGAAGGCCGTAAAGCCTTCTTGGAAAAGCGAGATCCGGAGTTCACTGGCGGGATACGACCCAAGGCACCTGGCTTCCCGGAACTCAGCCCGGAAGAACGTGCCCTACTGGACGAAACGCGTTGGGAACTATACGGGTAAAACCGTACCTTTTTACTTTTACATGCCTACGTTATGGCAACTACTGGCTTTTGAATGAAAACTTTTTGAAGCCATTCATCCAAGCTTTCAAGGTCATTAAAACTGTAATTCGTCACCCGTAAATTTGGTCCATCTCGGCCAACCGTGGCCCTGGCCCTGCCAACCGTGGCAACGATATTGGTCACTGACTCATCCATTTTCCGATCGTTGATGACTAAGATTTTTGGCACTGGACTGGACTTGAATCTTTCTGAAATTATCAGGTTCGGTTGGGTCTCGACCCGGATCTGAACCAGGGTTGCCAACGACGCTAGAGAACTGTCTTGGACGACCCGTTCTATCGCGGTCCGTTGATCAGGAGAACTGGTTATAGCCACCACTGCTCCCGCCCCATAGAGCCGGTCGCTGTCACTGTTTGTTTGGGTCGGTTCATGGCCATGAGGGTAATGCTTGATTGCCGTTATCTTGAGACCCCGCGCCGTAAGACTTTCCACCAATGCCGCAACCACCCGGGGGGTGCCACTGTTGGAAAAACCAATCACCGCAACCACCGGTGTCGCGGCAACCGTTGCCTTGTCATGGGAATTGTTTAGGTCGTTAGTTTGGTTGCATGATGGTGCAACAGAAAGTTCACCGGTCATGTAATAGGCCCCATTTGCGCAGGGCTTACAAAGAGTCCGATCATCAACAACCACTTCTCTTTTGTCGTTAACTCCCTCACCTAATTGGTCATAGCTAACACGGCTTAGTGGATGCCCCAGGAGGCCTGCCTGGCGCAACTTGACCCGCACCGGTGTGACGGCGAACAAGCCGGAGTCTTCCATTTCTATGTACGCCTGGGTCTGCGATTCCTTGGTCGAATCGGTTGCAGGGCCGTATTCCTTGGCTCCGTCTCTCGAATCGTCCCTAGCCGATACGTGTACAGCCCGGTTTTAACGCAGGTTGTAGAAAATGGCGGCCATCTTACCGTAGTCCATGAGCTTCAGGTCCGATTGCCTAATTTGCAGCCCGTTACAGACTGAATAGCGTCAGTGGCGCACCGGTCTATCTCCACGTACACAATCTGGTCCCTAGATGACTTGGGGTCATCAATGCCGACTTCGCGGCAGCCCAGCATGGCCAGGCGAACGCCCAGCACCTGATCTGGACATAGGTGTCCATGGTTTGCTACTGATTGCTCAAGAAGTTCACCAAGATCGTCCATTCTAGTTTTTCGGCAGGGAAATGCACTTAATAGACATTCTGAGAGGACGATGCCGGGTCCTACAGTGCCGGTTGTAACAAGCGAGGGAAGCCTATCTGCCTAAAAGAGGTGGGCAACTGGAGTTAAGGCTATCGAGGACACCAACAAAACGCAAACGGGGCGCCCATGTTGATTAGAAGGCCTATCTGGAGGGCTTCTTCGTGGTCCCGGAAAACAAAATCAAGTAAGACTTCAAGACGGATGGTAAACCGACACATCTCGGTTGATCGGGGAAGGGCGGTCCGTTAGCTGAAGTTAGAGAGGTTCAGTATCTCTGCGCTCTTTTGGTCTGCGCCCAACTCCATGATGGCAACTTGACCGAGACGACGTATCTGCTTGGGCAGACTGGGGCTTCCCGGATTTACCATCAAGATTCCCTGATATTCTTCAACCACCGGGTAGTGGGTGTGGCCGAATATCACGATGTCCACGGGCGCATCGAAAACGTTCTCAAGAGCCGTGGATAGGCTGGAGTCTTGGGGGAAGTGCTTGGACAAAGGAGTGAACTCGGTCAACTCCTGGGCCATTCCCGGCACTAATAGATCATGGATTATTCCGATGCGGTGGCCTTCAAGCTCTATTACCCGAGCCATGTCCACCACACGGTCGTCTTCTTTGAAATGGGCCTCTGCGCCCAGTTCAACAGCGTACACAGGGGCAATCTTTTCCAACCAATCTAGGCAATCTGGCTGGTAGATATCGCCAGCATGGATGATCACGTCAACCCCTTGGAACGCAGCCACTACCTCTGGCGGTGGCTCATCTCCCACACTGGGGTTATGGGTGTCAGATATCAGGCCCACTCTCATCGTGATTACTCCAATTAGCTTCAGATCATCGTAAGTTGGTTCTCGGTATTCTACACGCAGATACTTCTGTGCGCCCATCAACGCATAACCTGTTGTTACAATTCGGCATGAATAGCGCTGATGACAGCGCTGAAGCAACCAGAATAAGGAGTTTGATTACATGGCAACAGATAACGACACCCCCATCCCCTGCATGGCGATCGCAGAACTACATCTGAGGTACGATCAAGTGCAGGCGGCGATGAAAGCAATGATGGACAAAGCCCGAGCCACGTCTGAAACACCGGTCTGCATCGCCATAGTCGACGCCTCCGGCAATATGGAAGCCTTTGCCAAGATGGACCACGCTCGCGTTTTCACACGTAGGCATGCGGTGCGGAAGGCTTACTCTGCCGCTATCCTTGGCATCAACAGCGGCGACTGGGGTGCGCGCATGAAAAACATTGGCCAAAGCGTAAGTGAGAATGGTGACCCCTTGGTCACTTACGAACAGGGCGGTGTCGTCATCATCAAAGATGGCGCGATTTTGGGCGGCATCGGCGTTGGTGGCTTACGCGGCCATAACGCTGACGAAGAATTGGCCGAACTTGGCCTAGAAGCCATGGGACTATAACCAGGTACTTGAACTCATCAACCACTGGGCAACTTCAGTAAAACTAGGTTGCCCGGCGGTTGGTTGAATTTGCCGCTAAGCTTCTGCTGAAGGTATTTCGCCCGTGATTCTTTGTTCCACCAAGTCGTCAATCTCGCTGGCGGATAGGCCTAGCAAGCCGCCGAGTACCTGATAATTGTGCTCACCAAGTCCTGGCGCTGGTGTGGCCGCTAGCCTTGGGCTTTTTGAGAGGACCCAAGGCGTGGTGGTTTGCTTGTATACGCCCGCTTCAGAGTGATCCACCAGGTCCCAGAACCCACGTGCTGCGAGGTGTGGGTCCATGATGGTCTCGCTGCCGTTCAACACTGCCCCGGCTGGCACACCGTGGGCCTGAAGCAAGTGCATGACCTGATAATGGTCGCGCTCCATCGTCCAGGCAGTGATGATTTCGTCCAAATCGTCTTGGTTGTCGCGGCGCGTGTTTCGTTCCTCAAACCGAGGATCAAACGCCAGGTCAGGCTGTCCAATGGCCTGGCAAAGACCCAACCATTCATCTTCAGAACTGACTGAAATTGCCGTCCACATGTCGTCTCCCACACACTGATATACGCCGTGGGGGACCATGTCTCGGTGCCGGTTACCAATGGTTCCTGCCACTGTGCCATTGCCTGAGAAATCCAATACTGCCTCTCCCAACAACATGGCAGTGGACTCTCGCTGTGAGAGGTCCAGCAGGCATCCCTTCCCGGTCTTGCGCCGACGCCGCAGGGCAGCCATCAGCCCGCCAAATGACAGAAAACCAACCACCGGGTCGGGGTAGGTCTCGTTGGTCATCAAAGGCGGTCCATTCTCATAACCAGTGATTGATGCCAGTCCGGCGGTCTGCTCCAGGGTAGAACCAAGGGAACCGTAGTTCTGTTCCGGGCCTGTGGCACCCTGGCTGCTAATCTTCACGTAAATGAGCCTGGGGTTGACCTCAGAGACCGCCTCGTAGCCCAGACCCAGGCGGTCCATCACCGAGGCCCGGTAATTTTCTATCAGCACGTCGCAGGCCGCTACCAATTTAAGAAAGAGTTCTTTGCCTTTGGGGTCTGCTAAATCCAGGGTGACGTCCTGCTTATTAATGTTGCGATGGACATGGTGAGCAGTGCGGTTCCACGGGTGTTCGCCAGGAACTCCGCCGGGATAGACTCGGGTATCGCCAGGGGCCACGGTGGCACGGCCCCGGTTGATGTCCATCCGCGTGAGTGACTCCACTTTGATGACTTCCGCTCCCATCAAACCCAACAGCATCGTTGCGTAAGGGCCCGCCGCTACTTGAGTCAGGTCCAAGATACGCAGTCCTTCTAGCGCTGGCTTGGTCATATTATTCACCATCCCTGTTGCCCACTGGGTTGGCCAACTGGAACAAGTCTTCTTCGGAGTAACCTAGGCGACCGACCAAAATCTCCTCGTTGTGTTCCCCCAGTCGAGGCGGCCTGGACAGGTTCCAGGTCTCGCCCTCCATCCGGAACGGTGCACCAGGATAGGCTAACGGGCCCAACAACGGGTCTTCAATCGTCTGGAAAAACTCCCGATCGACCATTTGCCTAGACACGAGTAAGTCTTCCACCGTGGCCACGTATCCGGTAATGGTCCGCAGCGCCTGCAGAGTGTGGTAGACCTCTTCTTTTGGCTTGGTGCCAACCCATGCCGAGATGACGCTCAGAAGCTCCTGTGAGTTGGCCCGGCGTGCCTCCGGTGTGGTGAATTTTGGATCGTCGACCATCTCAGGCACTCCCATCAACTCGCAGACCTTGGGCCAAGTTGCTGCCTGAACCCCGGTGTCCAAACCCGGACTCACCCATCCGTCCTTGGCCTGGACGAGGTTGGTTGGTCGCCGGACTGGTTTGTGGCCAAACTGGTGGTTGATGGAAGAATGGATTTGGGCCACAGCCATCACGTCCATCGCTGAAATGTCTACGTGCTGCCCAAATCCCTGTTCGTCCCTGATATGGAGGGCTAGCATGGTGGCCGAAAATGCACTGACTCCAATGGTGTAAAGCCCAGCCTCACCGCCTACTTTCAACGGCTCACGTTCCGGAATTCCCACCGTGTACATCAGCCCGCCAATGGCCTGGGCCACAATGTCTGCGCCCTTGTAATCGCGGTACGGACCAGACTGGCCAAATGGCGTGACCGACACGTAGATCAGCTCCGGGTTTATCTCTGAAAGAGCTTTATATCCAAGGCCCAATGATTCCAGATAACCAGGAGTGTAGCTCTCAATGAGGATGTCGCTTTTTTCCGCCAACCGTTTCAGGGAATCAGCTTGGCTTGGGGAATCCAGGCTCAGCGTGACGCTTTTCTTGCTGGTGTTCAGGTAGCTGAAAAGGGCGCTGCCTTCAGCGTCGTATCGGTTGCCCAAAAACGGCCTTGATTGCCTGGAATAATCTCCGGTTCCGGGCGCTTCTACCTTGACGACTTCTGCGCCGAGCCCAGCCAAGAACTTGGCGGCAAAAGGCCCGGGCACACCCTGGCTCAGGTCTAAGACCTTGATGTCGCTGAGAATCGCCTTGTTATCTTCGTTATTGTTTTCCATTGACCGATTAACCTCATCTATATGACCCCAACCGAGGGCCGGAACCGCCTCGACAGGCATTGCCGGTGGAGTCTACCTCAAATTAGACGTAGCAGGCTGGTGCTTTTAAGTTCATACCTGACTACGGCTTTATCTAGTAGAAAACTGGTGAGACGATCGAAGGACAGTAATAGACCACTCTGGGGCTGTTTCTGCTCTGAACTGACCGTTGAGCAAGAGGTAATTGAAGAAGGCGCAGATACTGTAATCCTTCTGAAATTCAACAGTGATCACTCCAAACCGGAGGTCCGCGGCGCACTAAAGGCTGAGCGTGTGACCGAACGGCTGGAGCGTTTCCAAGTCAAGTTGGCTCAACGCGACGAACAGAAAGCAGAGCGGATTGCCACCAATCGACTGAAACAACAAGAGCGACAGGAAGCTCGATTGGAGAAGACCTCCAACAACTCACCAGAAGGCTCAAAAGGTAAAGCAGACAAAGCCCTTGGCAAAGCGGGTGGAGAAGAACAAGATTCGGGCAACGGTAATTCTGGCGGAAGCGGAAACTCTGGTAACGGGAACTCAGGCGGGGGTGGTGGTAACTCTGGCGGTGGCGGTGGAAATCCAAACAAATAGCCGCTGAATTACCAGGTTGATTTGAATAACGGGTAGATAGATCAGAATCAAACGCCCCGGCTGGTTGAGAGCCGGGGCGTACTGCGTTTAATCCCTGATCAACAACTAAACCTTTAGGTATGCAAGCCCTTTATTATTAGCGGAGTCAGGCAGTTTAGACAGTTTTGAAAACGCTCTATAACGGACCGCCGTGAAACTCTGCAGACTGCTTCTGGAAGACCTGAACTCGGTGCCTGGGTACCTCAGTCACGAACACGCGACCTTCGTTGTCGACTTCCACAGCTATCGGCCCTTGGAATATCTTTTCACGCTCGTCCAGGCCCTGAGACCTGTTCCTGGCTCGGATGAAAGATTGGTCAATCTCCACCCGTTCTTTGCCCCACTTGGACAAGGTTGCTTCGCCGGTTAACTGCGTGACGAACTCACCTTCTGAGTTAAATACCTGCAGACGGTCGTTCTTGTAGTCAGCCACGTAGATTGCTCCGTCTTTGTCAACGGCGATTCCCGTAGGGCGGTTAAACTCGCCGGGACCCTGCCCTGAGGAACCAAACTTCATCAAGAAAGTGCCATTGGGTGAGAATTTCTGAATTCGGTCGTTGCGCCAGTCAGCGATATAGACGTCGCCATTCTTGTCGATGTCTATGCCCCAGGGAAAGTTTAGCTCACCGTCGCCGGTGCCCTGGGTGCCCCACTTGAACTTGAACTGTCCGTCTTTGTTGAAGACCTGTATCCGGTGGTTGTTGCTATCCACCATGTAGAGATTGTCTTCGGCATCAAATGCCATGCCGGAAGGGCGGTTTATCTCACCGTCGGCATCGCCAGGTTCGCCCCATTTCCCAATCCAATCACCGTCTTTGGTGAACACGGAAATTCGATTGAGCCACTCGTCGGCCACGTAAGCATTGCCCCCGGAATCCAAGGCGACAGACGTGGGCCAGAACAACGCGCCGTCCGGGGCCGACCTAACGGCATCTTCCGGATGGACCTTGAATCCAAATTGGCCGATGTATTCCTCATCAACACTGCAGATGGTCACCCGTTTGCAGGGATAAAACACGGGTGTTTCAGTTCCCCGACTGACCACATACATGCGGTCTCCCTCGCCCCGTGCTATTGCAACCGGGTTGAAGAAACCGTCACCGCCGCGAGTCTCTTGGCGGCCAATGGTGTGGCTATATCGAAAGGTTATAGGTGCTACCTGAGTAACCATAATTTCCTCACAGTGATATTCCGCTACTCGTCCGATGAGTAACAATAAGACTTAGATTCAAGCCCATGCCCATGCCCAGGCACAGATTGCGCGGGTAAGAGTCTTACTTGATAAAGTCGAACTGCTCGTACGACCCTCTGAGAATCGGCTTGGCGTCCAGGCCCATCCACTTCTCAAGCAGTGTGGCGTAGGTATTGCGGAAGTCGTTGTTCCACTGCAGATCTCCCTGGTCTAATTTGTCCAGTTCAAGGGAAGGGTAGTCACCGTACAGGCCACCCTCTACAGCGTCACCTACCACGAAGGCCACGCTACCAGAGCCGTGGTCTGTGCCGGAGCCGTTCTCCTGCACTCGTCGGCCAAATTCAGTGAACATCAAGATGACCACTTCCTGGCTGGCGTCGTGTTCTTTCAAGTCCTGGTAGAAATTTTCGACAGCATCGGAAACCTGTCCCCACAGTTGAGGGAATGCAGTTGTCTGGTTGGCGTGGGTGTCAAAAGCGCCAGGGTTCAGTCCGGTATAGAGCACCCGCGAGCCAAGACCTGCCAGATGCACCTGGGCCACGTTCTTCAGCCACTGGGAGAATTGGTCGCCGCCATACTCCACCGTGGAGGTGTATCCCGCTGGCGCAGTTGCTAGGATGTCCGCACCTTTCAATGCGTCCAACCCGGTCTGTGACAGATAGTCGTTCGTTACGCCGGAGCCGATCATTGGTGAGTACATTCGGGCAAATATGTCCAATGCCTCGGTCCGCTGATTCTGGTCCTCTATTCCGGTCAGCACGCCCAGTTGGTCAAGGCCGCCTACGGAAGCCACCGAAACGCCGGATGTGGCCAGGGCCCTGGGGAGGCCGCGACCAAAGTTGACGCCGGTCAATACATTTTCTTTGTGGGGATCCATGTCGCCAATGGCCCGGCCCAACCACCCGTCCATACCCATCTTCTCCGGCGCGGCAGTGTGCCAGATGTCCATGGACCGGAAGTGTGAGCGAATGGGATTGGGATAGCCAATCCCCTGAATTACGGCCACCTTACCCTGGTCGTAGAGATTCTTGATCGGTGCCATCGATGGGTGGAACCCAACGTTGTTGTCGATGGCCAAGACCTCTTCCGGCTCGACCTTGAGCACTGTTCGGAAGTCCTTATAGTGTGGGTCGTTATAGGGGATGATGGTATTCAGGGCATCGTATGCGCCCGATAGTTGAAGTACCACCAATACTGGGTCTTTCTTACTGGAGGTCATTGCCTACTCCTGCTTAAAAGGGACGTTGTTTTTTTGGGGTCTTTTGGGTCTTTGTCCGAATTATTCCTTGCGCCTAGGCGTAGAGGTATTCTTTAGTTGCGACAATCATGCGCAATGTCTCACCGACCTTGGCACCGAACTCTTCCGAGTCTGTTTGTACCTCACCGCCTTTGCTGTTTTGGTCTACCAACATCCGGCGCGTCTCTTCGGACATCTCGTAGTCACCCAACAGTTTGAGACAGCCGTCCACCAACCCCTCTGGGGAAAGTATGGGCGCCTGGGCAGCAAGCTTTTCAATTATAGATTGTATTCCCGGGAAGCTGGTATTACACACCGAATCTGCGGTGAAATTTATGCGATGAACTAGTGTACCGCCATCAATCCATTCTTTACCAGTATGCCACCCTTCAACTGAAGGCGGATTTAGTATCTCCTGGCCCATATATTTCATCTCATCAAAGATGAATTCCAGGCCGGGTTTGGGTTCAGTCCAATCGCCAACCAATCGCAGAGTGCCAATTATAGTTTCAATTGGACTCTTTACCTTGGCAAAACGAGCGTTTTTGAAGGCATCTGAATTGAACAACACCCGCAACATGCTCTTGATGTTGTAATCAGACCGGAAATACTCATCTTCAAGCATCTTAATGGTCTCGGGGTCGCGGGGCGGAGTGTCCATCCAAGACGGTACTTCAACGTCATCTGCTACGAAGAAGTTGTATAGGTGGCGTGATATGAACCGGGCGGTTGCCGGCTGCTTAACGATGATGTCTATGACATCTTCGCCGTTGAGGTTACCAGTCTCGCCTAGGAACGTCTTTTCCCCGTCATCATGGTCGTCAGGGTTGTAGACGAACTGGGCCGCATAGCGACCGTAGGGCTGCTGGGGGATCGAGTTTGCTATGGTCCAACCTGTGAAGGCCCTGGCGCATTCTTTCACATCGTCCTCGGAGTAGTTGAACTCTCCGTCCATGCCTACACCCAAGGAGAACAACTCCAGTAGCTCGCGGCCGTAGTTCTCGTTGATGGCACCCTTGTGGCTGAGGCAGTTGTCCAAGTAGTAGATCATTGCCGGGTCTTTGGATATTCCCAACAAAAGGTCTTTGAAACTACCCAGTCCGTGATGCCGGAACAACTCCAGCTCTTCGTATTCTGTCGGGTAGCTCTGGAGTTTGCTATCTGAAATGCACAAAATCCCGTGCCAGAAGAGAACAATTTTCTCCTCCAATTGGCGGGCGGAATTAATCATTCTAAAGGCGATGTACTCGGGAACCCCCCTTATAAAGTGGTTCCATTCAATGAAGTAACGCTCAGCCAGATCCAAGTCCATCCCATCTGGATGGTCTTGAGGGTTGAGCAATTCCTCTACAGTCTCTTCATATCCTTTCGCCGCGCGGGCTTCAAGCTCATGGTACTGAGCGCCGAATCCGGCGCGTCGCATAAGATGACCCATCGAGGCGATATCGTTTTCTGCCATCCGTCCATCTCCGCGCTGTTCGCGCACCAATAGTTAGTGCCTATAGTAGCATTTTGAAAATTACTGATTCAAGCATCCAGACAGAATTCTAAACCGGACAGGGTCAGATTCCAATCCGCGCGGTTCAGTTATTTTAACTTCCACCTAACTTCCACAGCAAAGTATTGGAGCCATACGGCAGGTTGGTCTTGCTCCCGGTCTTGGCTATAATAGCTGCGCCAGGCGTAGATTAGGTCTAATCGAACAATCCAGATTTGCGCCCATACGCTCCCAGTTTTGATTCACCAGTTTTAATCCAAAGGAACAAGCAAATGGCGGAAGACATGCTCAGCGCTGCAAAATCTATGCTACCTAAGATTAGAGAAAATCTGAGTCGAATAGATTCAGAATGCCAATTGCCCGCTGATTTGGCGGAGGCAATGGCCGAAAAAGGACTTTTTGGACTATACGTGCCCAAAGTTCTTGGCGGACCAGAATTAGACCCAATCACTGCTTTCCCCGTTGTAGAGACAATCTCCACGGTGGACGGGTCCGCAGGCTGGTGTTGTTTCAACGGCACAGCACTGACCTCGGCAATCTCCCGAATCTCCATCGCTGCCGCCAAAGAACTGTTTGGGGACCCGCCCGTTATCACGGGTTCCGGTTCAGCCCGGTCAGGGGGAACGGCCACCGTGACAGATGGAGGCTACATCGTGTCCGGTCGTTGGAACTACCTCAGTGGCGTTGACCACGCCAAATGTTTGTTTTTGAATTGTGACTTAGTGGACGAGAAAGGCCCGGTTTTGGCCGCTGACGGCAGCCCGGTCAGTCGTGTCGTTGTGGTTCCGGTTGGGGACGGAACTGTGCATCTAGTCTGGAACACCATGGGAATGCGGGGCACCGCCAGCAACGACGCGTCATACTCGGAGCTGTTCGTTCCGTCAAGCCACACCTACGAACGCGCGGCCCCAGCCGTCCACGACAGCCCTCTCTACAACCCAAACACATCGTTGCTGCTAAGTTGGACGCTGGCCGCCGCCAACGCCCTGGGAATGGCCAGAGGCGCTATGGATGCGTTCATGGGCTTGGCAACTGGCCGCACCACCCAATCTCCAAGGCTGCTACGAGACCGCGAAACCGTGCAAACAACTGTTGGTGAGTGTGAGGCGGTTATTGGCGCCGGCAGAGCGTATGTACTCGACGCCGTAGGCCGAATGTGGGAGTCACAGGTGGCCAAGAGTCCCGACTTGATGCAAAAAGCAGCCCATGCCAGACTGGCCATCGCCCACGCGATTCGCCAATCTGTAGTTGTTGTGGACAAGTTGTTCTATGCGGCCGGCACGGGTGCGATCCACGAATCCAATGGTATCGAGCGATACTTCAGAGACCTGCACGTCAGCGGCCAGCACATATCCGGTCTGCATTCCAACTACCAACTCAGCGGCCAGATGCTTTTAGGAGCATCTGAGGATCCGTCGCTCACCATCTAAATTGCCAACGCTGGGGTTTGTGGATCAATTACACAGCTTGACCGAGTAGCTAAATCAAAAAGGGAAACGATGCTGTTTTTAGTAATTAGTAACCCCGCGCCGACACGCCCCTCTGACGCCCGTGAAGCCCGCAAGAGTTTCTGGCCTTGGGTGGAAGACAAATTGGCCAAAGGAATCGCCCGGTCATTCTACCCACGCACCGGACGCGGAGCAGTGGCGGTCTTTGACGTGGAGTCCCACGAGACGCTGCACCGCCTTTTGAACGAATGGGCCGACGCTGTCCCTGCGGAGTTCACCCTCTACCCCTTGATGGAACCGGAATCGATAGTGGCTTTTCTGAACGAAGAGCCAGCAAGCTAGACACTTTTCAACAAATGCCCTCCGCGATTGACCGTGACAGGCGTGTGTGCTGTAATTCCACCTGTTCTTGCCGCCGATGTGGCCTGAACGGATTTGGTTGTAAAACGTATTCGGCTGAAAATGGGAGACCCAGATGAGATTACTTAGCTATGACACAGACAAAGGACCCCGCTGCGGTGTCCTTCAAGGTGAAGAAATCGTTGACGTCAGTGCGCTGGTAGGCACCAGTGGCCACCCCCTGCGAGACGTAAGAGCACTACTGGAGACTGGGGACGACGCTATTGAACGGGTCCGTGAAGCTTTGGCCAAGGACACCTCAGCCCCCAGAGTGGCATTGNCGTGAGCCCAATGAAGCCTGGTACCGCATGCCCGTGTTCTACTTCTCCAACCCGTTGTGCGTTTACGGTACCGATGCTGTGATTCCGCATCCTTCCGCGTCATCCCAGTTCGACTACGAACTTGAGATCGGCATCGTGATTGGCAAAGAAGGGTGCAACGTTGCAGCCACCGACGCCATGGACTACATCGCTGGTTTCACGCTGTTCAACGACTGGAGCGCCCGTGACTTGCAAGTGGATGAGATGGCCTTTGGTCTAGGCCCGGCCAAGGGTAAGGACACTGCATCGTCCATTGGACCCTGGTTGGTAACCAAGGACGAGATGGCCCCCTATCTGAAGGACGGCCACCTGCACCTGAAATGTGAGGTACGAGTCAACGGAGACCTCTGGATGAAGGATGGTGCTGCCGAGAACGGCTATTTCACCTTTGCCGACATGGTGGAGCGAGCATCCAAGGACAGCCGAATAGTTCCCGGTGATGTCATAGGCAGCGGCACGGTTGGCGGCGGATCGATCCGTGAGTCCATCCGCAAAGGCTTTGAGAAAGCCCGGTTTCTGGAGCCCGGGGACGTTGTCGAACATGAAGTAGAGGCCATCGGAGTGCTGCGCGGCACCATCGGTCCCAAGCCGGCCCTAGACCCGAACTACCGCTACCAGGTCAAGAATCCGTCCCCAGTGCCGGAATTTGGCATATCAAAGGACTACAAGTACGTTCGGAAGACCTAGTAGCAGGCTTACCGTTTATTTCATTATTGGAGGGCCTGATGGCCGGACAACCGACAGTGGCATACGACCCGGAACATAGCTGCCAGATAAGCGTCAAAGAGTTGGAGTATCAGAAAGGCTTGGCTGTCAGGGTCTACCAACCCGAAGGGCTAGGCCCGTTCCCTGCGCTGCTGGATGTTCACGGTGGCGTCTGGACCAACGGCGACCGCACAGCCAACGAAGTAATGAACAGAGCTCTGGCTGAAAGCGGCATCGTCGTTGCCGCCATCGACTTTCGCCAGTCTCCTGACCACCCCTATCCCGCTCAGGTGGCTGACGTAAACCTCGGTATTCGTTGGTTAAAAACCCACGCAACTGACTTCAATGCTGACCCAAATACAGTCGGTGGACTTGGTGGTTCCAGCGGCGGTCACACGGTGTTATTGAGTGCGATGAGACCAACTCATCCGGCGTACTCCACCCTTGCTTTGCCAGGTTTAGACGCAGATGCCACTCTGAAATACCTGTTGCTGGGTTGGCCGATTGTCGATCCCTACGAACGATACTTGTACGTACAAAGAGAAGGTAACGACAGAATCATCACCCTGAGCGAAGCGTATTTTGGGAACACCGACGCCATGAAAGAAGGATCTCCGTACCAGATACTGAAACGTGGAGAAAAGGCAACACTACCGCCCACGCTCATCGTCCAAGGAACTGATGATACTAACCTGCCGGTACCAGTGACCAAAGAATTCGTCTCGGCCTACCGTGATGCCGGAGGCGAGATTGAACTGGAAATGTTCCCAGATATGCCCCATCTGTTCGGAAACACGCCTGGTCCGGATTCAGATCGCGCGACCGCCCTGATGAAGAAATTTGTGGCCAAGTGTCTCGTCTAGGGCGCCAAACGTCCCAATAAAATAGAGCACACAGAAAGACCGCAGCAAACGTGCCGGGGTCTTTCTTTTTACGGGACGGTTCGGAGGTTAAAAACAATACTGCCTACTCCAACCGGCGTATCTTTGGCAGCTTCAAGGCGGCCGCAACGCTAATTGCAGTAAGCGCGGCTCCGTTTACCAACAGAGCTCCGGGTGCGCCCAGGGCCGAGGCAAGTGCGCCCACGCCCAGATGCCCGACTGGGGCAACTCCAATGCTCAAGACCCATGACCCCATTGCCCGTCCTCTCTGTTCGTCCGAAACGTTGGACTGCATCAACGTCTTGTAGAGGGTGTCCACCGACATGGCACAGGCATTGACCGCTGCAAGCACCACGATGAAAACGACCAAAGCCGACGACAGCGAGAATCCCATCAGACCAATCCCAAATCCAGTGGAGATGATGAACATCAGCAGACCTTTGCGCCTGAAGTCTCGCAGGTTGGCCAATAACGCTAAGCCCATTAATCCGCCAGCCTGTCTAACGGCTGTCAGATACCCAAGCCCCACTGGACCCACGTGCAGCACTTCTTTGGCAAAAACTGGGAGCAGTGTCATGTGGGTGAAGCCCAACACTTCAGTGATGGACGTGAGGCACATCAATATGAAAATCACCCGGTTTTCTCTGAGGAATCGGACGTACCCGGCTAGGTTGTGCAACACTGATTCACGTTCTGGCTGTCCGGTTCTGGCAGACTTGCCGATAATCAGGAGCACCGAGGCTGAACCCATGTAGCTAGCTGCTATGGCCAGGTACTGCCACCCTGGCCCGACCAACTCGATCAATGCCCCGGAGATTAAGGCTCCAACGATACCGCCGGACTGCATCGCCATCTGGTTTAGAGACAACCCGTTCAACGCGTGCTGCGGGCCGACTATGTCGTAGGTGTAGGCATTCCTGGTGGTGAGAGTAAAGGCGAACACACAACCACCAGTGGCGACCAGCAGCACCACCAACCAGATGGGCGGACTGCCGGTTATGAGAATCGCAGCCATGACTGAAGCGACTGCCACGCCGCCAAGGGCGCTGAAGAATAGGAATAACCGTCTCTCTAGCCAGTCGGCCATCGCCCCGGAGAGGCATGCGAGCTGCTGCCGCCACGCCAACCATGAAAGCCGAGCCGGTGATGTCAAAGACCAACCAGCCCACTGCCACGTGTTCCATGCCGGTGCCCAGGGAGTAAAACAAGGTTGAAGCCCAGAACAACCGGAAGTCGCGAAACTGCAATGACGATGCCCAGGCACCGGAATATACAGAGCGGGGAATCAATTCGCCATTCCATGCTTTCCCAGCCTGCTATATACTCGCCGTTGCCAGCCAGCGCCTACTGCGCCCATTTTGGGCAGCGCCTCAAGCCAAAAGGAGCCTAAAACCGTCATGAAGTTCGCCCTATTTCTTCCGGCCTCTTGGGCCGACAAGGACACGGCTCACCAGAGCCGAATCTACGGAGAGATCCTTGAGCAGGCCCAATACGGCGAGGAATTGGGGTTCGAATCCCTATGGATTGCTGAACACCATTCCAGCCGATATGGAATATTCCCGTCATTGATGCCAATCCTTTCCCATATCGCCGCCCAGACTAAGACGATTCGATTGGGCGCCGGGGTCAGCGTTCTGCCGTTTCATCACCCGATCCGTTTGGCTGAAGAAGCAGCCATGGTGGACCTGCTCAGCAAGGGTAGGTTGAACCTAGGGGTTGGACGCGGTTCCGCTGATTATGAGTACGGGAACTTTAAGATTGATTTCGAGTCTAGGAACGATCGCTTTCGCGAAGTCCTAGATATCATTCTGGGATTATGGACTACGGAAGACTTCACATACCACGGCAATTATTATCAGGTGGACGGAATCACAATCGCCCCACGGCCACTGCAGCAGCCCCATCCCCCGGTGCACGTCGCCGTTTCCCGTACCGCCGCCAGCATTGACGTGGCAGTTGCACGTGACTTGCCGGTCTTAACCACCTATGCCACGCCCATTGACGACACATTGGCTCTGATGCACCTTTATTCTGAACGGTGCGAGGCCGCTGGGAAGGAGTCGAAAATGGCCGAGATGCCTTTCTTCCGCTTCACATACCTGTCTGAAGATGAGAAGGAGGCCAAAGCCCATCCGGAAAAGGCCATAACCTGGGTGCGGGACCTTAGCGCGTATCGCCGCACGATAACACAAGGCGACGAGATCAACATGGACCTAGATCACTGGAAGAAGCCCCGGCCTGACGAGCCGCGGAGTTACCAGTCTGAGATTGACAACAACTACTTCTGCACTCCAGAGCAATGCGTAGAGCGCATCGCCGGGCTGCAGCGGGATCACGGCATCAACTACTTTGGGGCCAACTTCGCCTTTGGCAGCATGGAACACAGCAAAGTCATGGCGTCCATGAAATTGTTCGCAGAACAGGTCATGCCCAAGTTCCAGTAGTCATCGAAGGCAGGCTCTCGGAACTGTGACCCTAGGAGAATTGAATGGTCTCGTTGCTTTCGGCCATGACTTTCCATTGGCAAGGAAATTCCTCGGCTGCGGCCTCAGAATGACAGGGTTGAAGAGCACATTTGATGGAATTGTCTGACCACGGTGAAGTGGAAACCCGTGGTCTTTACGTTAGGCGTCCCGCACGCAGCGGAAGCCAAGGTTCCCGGTGGAGCTGTCGGGGGTGTTGGAGCTTCGGGATGCGACGCGATAGCGGTTACAGTAAGAAGAATGACACAAATAAGAACCACCTCGCATACTTCTTGCCGTGCCGGTAGCCGGACCGGTTGGGTTTTTCCTGGCGGTCCGTTGATTGCTTGGTGGCGCTAAACCAGTCAGAGCACCATTCCCAGACATGTTGTATAGCCCGAAGTCGTTGGGAGGGAAAGACCGCGCGGGCGCCACGCCGATGTAACCATCTTCCCCGGTGTTGTTGTTCGGAAATTGTCCCTGCCAGATATTGCAACGGTGTTGATCCTCAGGCGTTAGCTCGTCACCCCATGGGTACTTCATCTGCACCAACCCTCCTCTTGCCGCGTACTCCCATTCTCCTTCTGTAGCTAACCGTTTGCCTGCCCATTGGCAATAAGCAACAGCATCGTTCCAAGAGACGTGCACTACCGGGTGGTTGGGGCGTTTGACCACGTTGGTCTTTGGCCCCTCTGGCCGCCGCCAGCAGGCGCCGACCACTTGCCACCACCATGGCGTCTCAAAAACTGCCTTGTTTACTGACCCTACCACCTGTGCTGGCACCAGAGAGTGGAAGACAAAGGACCAGCCGAATGTTTCCGCTTCAGTCTTGTAGCTCGTCGATTTGACGAACTGCGCGAATCGGGTGTTGGTAACGGCACAAACGTCAATGTAATAGGAGTCCAGCCGGACCCTTCTGACCGGTCCTTATGTACGAACGGGCGGCCTCTCTAGCGTGAATCGAAGCGGAGTAATTGCGTACACGTCGTCACTATGAGCGGATAACCGAATACTCTATCATCCTCTCTGGGATAAGCCGCTCAACCTGAGCTCCGACCTAGGTCGAGAGTCTCAATTTATCGGACCTGTTGAAGGGCCAGAGCTCGCTTAAATCAGGCTGCTGCCAATTCCT
>LWDU01032025.1_pt1 | contig 48698 bp, 41 predicted proteins | sample 727161 | NCBI WGS metagenome assembly LWDU01 (sample SAMN04566230, study PRJNA314399) | hydrothermal vent metagenome | isolation source: deep sea hydrothermal plume seawater | place: Mexico: Gulf of California, Guaymas Basin | collected 2004-07-11
AAGTAACAATTGAGTATTCTGCAGAAGGAAAGCCTATTCGCTGTGAGACAATTGTTGTTGCAATTCAACACGATGACCTGCGCAGTATGTTTGATGGAGATGCGTCCAAAGAACAACAGTATTTCCAGAGACAAGTTGTCGAACACATCATCACCAAGGTCATCCCATCTCAATTAATCGATGAACAAACTAATGTCATTGTAAATGGAACTGGACGCTTCGAAAAAGGTGGACCTCATGCAGATGCAGGCCTAACTGGTCGTAAGATTATCGTTGACACTTATGGTGGAATGGGACGCCATGGTGGAGGCGCATTCAGCGGCAAGGACCCAAGTAAAGTAGACAGGTCAGCAGCCTATGCATCGCGTTGGGCTGCAAAACACATTATCGCTGCAGGACTTGCACAGAGATGCGAAATCCAACTTGCATATGCAATTGGAGTTGCAGAACCCATCAGCATCAGAGTGGAGTCATTTGGCACAGGAACTATTCCTGACTCCGAAATTTCAGAGCGCTTGGCCAAAGCCTTCGATTTCCGCCCAGCAGCAATTATTTCAGAACTCGGGCTACTCAAACCAATCTTCAAGCGAACCGCTGCTGGCGGACACTTTGGAAGAGTTCCAGAGGACGATGGTGGATTCAGTTGGGAAGCTCTTGACCAAGCAAAAATTGCTATTCTGCAAAACCAGTGAGGACTGATTCAATGTTGATGGAGGAGGATAATTTGCAGATAGAAGATTACCAAGTGGCTGATATCAGCCTTGCAGACTGGGGTCGTAAAGAAATTGACATCGCAGAGCATGAAATGCCTGGATTAATGTCAGTTCGTGCTAAATATTCGCCGGACCGGCTCACTGCATATGACAATTCAAACCGCAGTGCTTCTTGAAACCCTAGTTGAACTGGGCGCAACAGTACGTTGGGCAAGTTGCAATATTTACTCTACTCAAGACCATGCTGCAGCCGCTATCGCAGTAACTGGAGTTCCAGTATTCGCTTGGAAGGGAGAAACTTTGGAAGAATACTGGGATTGTACATTCAAAGCGCTTGACCATGGAAATGGACTTGGACCTCAACTAATCGTCGACGATGGTGGAGATGCGACACTTCTCCTTCACCGTGGCTATGAATTAGAAAATGGCTCTAACTGGGTTAACGAAGCAACCTCCAACCATGAAGAACAAGTTATCAAAAATTTACTCAAGAAAATTCATTCCGAAAGGCCATCATATTGGAAATCTGTTGTAGAAGAGTGCAAGGGAGTTTCTGAAGAAACAACTACTGGAGTTCACAGGCTCTATCAATGGGTGAAAACTGGTTCCCTATTATTCCCAGCAATCAATGTTAATGACTCGGTTACGAAGTCAAAGTTCGACAATCTATACGGCTGCCGTGAGTCACTTATCGATGGAATAAAGCGTGCTACCGATGTTATGATTGCAGGTAAAACTGCCGTTGTTTGTGGCTACGGAGATGTCGGAAAAGGCTCTGCACAGGCATTGAAGGCAATGGGAGCAAAAGTCATCGTAACTGAAATTGATCCAATCTGTGCTCTTCAAGCAGCAATGGAAGGCTTTTATGTTCAGACTGTCGAAGATACATTAGGAACTGCAGACATCTATGTTACTACCACTGGGAACAAGGATGTCATCACCCTATCGCATATGGAAGCGATGAAGGACCAAGCAATTGTTTGCAACATTGGTCACTTTGACAATGAAATTCAGGTCGATGCCTTGGAAGCACGAGAAGATGTTGATTGCCTAAACATCAAGCCTCAAGTTGACAAGTTCACTTTCCCTGCTGGAAATTGTATCTTCCTCTTGGCCTCAGGTCGCTTGGTTAACCTTGGTTGTGCAACTGGACATCCAAGTTTTGTCATGTCCAATAGTTTCACCAACCAGACTTTGGCCCAAATGGACCTTTGGAAGAACAAAGAAACTTACGAGAATGATGTTTACATCTTACCAAAGCACCTCGATGAAGAGGTTGCAAGATTACACTTGGAAAAAATTGGCTGCAAATTGACCACAATGACTGAGGAACAATCAGAATATCTCAACGTGCCAAAGTCTGGACCCTACAAGCCTGAACACTACAGGTACTGAATGATGGATGATGGAGATGGACGCCTCGCGTATATCCTCCTTCAAGGAATTACTCGCTCAACGTATCCTAATCATCGATGGTGCAATGGGCACCATGCTACAACGCTATGACCTTGAGGAAGAGGATTTCAGAAACGATTCCCTCAAGGAGCATCAAATTGACCTTAAAGGAAATAACGATTTGCTTGTTCTAACAAAACCTGAAGTTGTCAAGGAAGTACATCTTCAATATTTTGAAGCAGGGGCAGATATTGTCGAGACCAATACATTCGGCGCCACAAGTATTGCTCAATCTGAATACGGACTTTCCCACTTGGCCTATGAAATGAACTTCACTGCGGCTAAGATTGCACGAGAGGCTGCGGAGGAATGTTCTGAAAATAGTGGTAGGTCTTGTTTCGTTGCTGGTGCAATTGGCCCAACCAATATCACACTTTCAGCATCTGCTGATGTAGATGATGCTTCATCACGAGCCTCTACTTGGGACGAGGTCTATGCAGCCTATGTTGAACAGGTAAAAGGCCTGATTGACGGGGGTTCCGACATTATCTTGATAGAAACAATATTCGATGTTTTGAATTCAAAGGCAGCAATAAAAGCGACTCTCGATGTCTTTGAAGAACTTGAAATTGAATTACCGATTATTATCTCGGTTACTTTCATTCAAGAAGGAGGAGACCGAACCGTATTTGGACAAAGTGTCGAAGCCTTCTGGGAGACTATTAGACATGCAAAACCAATCTGTGTTGGATTGAATTGTGGACTCGGCGCATCTGGGTTGCGAGGTAAACTACAGACTCTCTCTCGAATTGCTGATACAAATATCCACATTTATCCAAATGCTGGCTTACCCAATCCCCTTTCCCCTTCAGGCTTTGATGAGACTCCCGAAATCACCGCTGCTCACATCCAACATTTGGCAAAGGACGGATTGTTGAACTTAGTAGGGGGATGCTGTGGAACAACCCCCACACACATCAAAGCAATTGCACAGGCAATGAAGGGAATCGCGCCCCGTGAAATCCCTACTCATGAACGCCTTCCGAGTTATGCAGGACTCGATACTTTTGTCGTTAGAAAAGACTCCAATATGGTGATGATCGGAGAGCGAACCAATGTCACCGGTTCGGCTCTATTCAGGAGATTGATTACCTCAAATGACTTGGAAGCAGCCGTTGAAGTTGCAACAGACCAAATAAAAAATGGTGCGAATATACTCGATGTCAACATGGATGAAGGCCTAATTGACAGCGAGTTGATGATGACTAAGTTCCTCAATATTATCGCTACAGAACCAGATATCTGCTGTGTTCCAGTGATGATTGACTCCTCCAAGTGGAGCGTTATCGAAGCCGGCTTGAAATGTGTTCAAGGAAAACCAATTGTAAATTCCATTTCACTAAAGGAAGGAGAAAAGGAGTTTCTCCGCCAAGCCAAGGAAATCCGCCGCTATGGGGCGGCTGTTGTCGTCATGGGTTTTGATGAAGAAGGGCAGGCAGATACAATTGAAAGAAAAGTAAGTATTGCAAAAAGAGCACATCAGTTGCTTATCGATGAAGCCGGATTCGACCCAACAGATATCATTCATGATCCAAATATCTTAGCAATCGCAACTGGGATGGAAGAGCATAATGAATATGCCATCAACTTCATTGAAGCCACTTCTTCGATAAGAGAACAGTGTCCAGGTGCAATGGTTAGTGGAGGAGTTAGCAACCTGTCATTCTCGTTCAGAGGAAATGATCAAGTTAGGGCTGCAATTCATGCTGTATTTCTCAAACATGCTATCGATGCTGGGTTATCGATGGCAATTATCAACCCTGCTCACCTAACCATTTTGGAAAATGTGGACCCTGAACTTCAGCAATTGGCAATTGATGTGGTATTGAATAAACGCGATGATGCAACGGATAGATTGGTTGCTTCTGCGAATAAATATTCAGGAAAGCAAGAAAAGAAAGAAGAAACTCAGCAATGGAGGACACTACCTGTTGAGGAAAGATTGTCGTATTCATTGGTAAATGGAATCTCAGAATTCGTAGAAGCCGATGCAGCAGAAGTTTTGGCAATATTGCAAGAGCCTCTGCAAGTTATTGAGGGGCCATTGATGGCTGGAATGGCCGTGGTTGGTGAATTATTCGGTTCGGGACAGATGTTCTTACCGCAAGTTGTGAAGAGTGCTAGGGTCATGAAAAGAGCCGTCGCTTATCTTGAACCATTCATGCAAAAAGAAGGTGATGTGCACAAAGGCAGAGGTCAAGTTGTTATGGCTACTGTCAAGGGAGATGTTCATGACATTGGCAAGAACATCGTAGGTATTGTTCTCCAATGCAATGATTATGTTGTCCACGACCTTGGTGTCATGGTTTCATGTGAAGAAATACTGGCAAAGGCAGATGAAGTTGGGGCCGATTTCATTGGCCTTTCAGGCCTAATCACTCCATCTCTTGATGAGATGATGAGAGTGGCAGCAGAAATGCAACGCAGAGATATGAAAACTCCACTACTCATTGGTGGTGCAACCACCTCAAGGCAGCATACAGCGGTCAGAATATCTCCAAAATATCAGCATGAAGTAGTGCATGTCAAGGATGCATCTTTGGTATCTGGGATTCTTTCAAATCTCTTAGATGATGTCAGAAGGATTGAATTCAACGCTAAATTAGAAAAAGAAGAAGCACGATTAACTGCACTTCACCAAAAGAAAATGTCTAACCCATTACTCAGCCTTGACAAAGCAAAGGCAAGGGCTCCAAGCCTAGTTTTTGATGATTCAACGATGCCAACCCCCGATAAACTAGGATTAGTAGTTGAAGAAATTAGTTTAGAAGAAGCATCAACATACATCGACTGGACTTTCTTCTTCACTGCCTGGCAGATAAAAGGAAAATATCCGGCAATTCTAGAGGATGTCGAAAAGGGTGAAGTGGCTCGAGAATTATTCGAAGATGGACAGGAAATGTTGGATAATATAATCGCTGATAAATTGATGCAAATTAAGGCCATCAGAGGATTTTGGCCGGCATATTCAGATGGTGATGATATTCATGTCCAATCGACGACAGGGGACTCTAAACTTGGGACATTTGTCATGCTGCGTCAACAGAGGGACCACTCAAAATCCTCAAATTATTCACTCTCAGATTTTATTTGCCCAGATGGAGATCATATTGGCGCCTTCGCGGTTTCGGTACATGGTGCTGAAGAAATGTGCAAGCAGTTTGAAGCAGAAAAAGATGACTATTCTTCGATAATGGCAAAAGCCATTGCTGATAGGTTGGCAGAAGCAAGTGCAGAATTATTACATTCAAGGGCCAGAAAATCTTGGGGATTCGGAGATAGTAATGATACCGATTTACAGACTCTATTGAAAGAGGATTATCGCTCAATAAGACCGGCTTTCGGCTATCCAGCCTGCCCTGACCATAGCGAGAAGAGATTATTGTTTGACTTGCTTGAAGCAGAAAACCATGGGTTTATTCTAACCGATTCATTTGCTACTTACCCTGCTGCTTCAGTATCTGGGATATATTTGGCACATCCTGAGGCTCATTATTTTGCTATTAATCGGGTTGATGAAACACAAGTAATGGATATTGCTAGAAGAAAAGGAACTTCAAGACGTGATGCCGAGTATTGGTTAGCTTCGATTATTGATTATGATCCATTGCTTTTTGATGTTCAGCGCACGCTAAGGTTGACGTTTTCGTTGCTTTTTTGCTTTTAGTGAAAACCTCAACCCTCACTCGCTTGTGGCAACGGAACTTCACCCATCAAGCCACTTTCCTCAAGAAGAATAATCAAGTCAGTGTCCAATTTCCATCTCAAATCATGACTGGTATGCTCAGAAATTAGACCTTGTCGTTCTGCATCATCAACTGCTCTTTGGCGAATCGCCAAAAGTCGCGCATCTAGTCTTCCTTGCAATCTCTCTTTGAATGATTTATCTTCATTTAACTCCTGAAGTAATTCCTTGGATTCGGAGATTTGTTTCTTCTCTTTCTTGATTGCCTCAAGCAACTGTTCTTCAGGAGCAATGCCCATCTTATGCATCCTCTCTAATTCAATCAATGCAGCCCCACTAGACATCAGAGTAGCAATTGCAATCTCGAATTTTTCACTATTACCATCAGATTCCTTGCCTAATCCCAACTTATTCATCAGCGGAGTGATGGTCATTCCTTGCACAATTAGAGTGAAGATGACAACTCCCGATGCCATCAGCAACATATCATCATAGACGCCAGACGGTAGATTGGCCGCTACATCTGCATTAGGATGAAGGATCCATTGGTCAAGCAAAATTAGCATCAGTGCCAAAGGAATACTACCTCTTAGGCCACCCCAGAAAATGACATGTCTCCAAGGCTTGGGGATGTCTGAATCAGGACTCCAGCGGGTAACCAATTCGCACATTGGATAAACTGCCAGTCTTGCTACCGTCGCAGCAAAGATTCCAATGATGACCATGAAGAAGGCATTGGATGAAGGTGAAAGCCTATTCATCATTTCAAAGCCGATTAAGAGGAATAGCACGCTATTCATCAAGAAAGCAACCATCTCCCAAAAGTGGTCCAAGCCAACTCTTGCCTGAGGAGTCATCGCTTTCAACTTACCAATATTTCCAACCATCATTCCTGCCACAACTACTGCAATTACTCCGCTTCCATGGTAAGTTTCAGCCATTAGGAAAGAGCCAAATGCAACTGCTACTGTTATGGTGACTTCCAGTAAATGGTTGCGCGTCCATACTAATGCTTGATTAGCAGCAAAGCCAAATATTGCGCCGATAATTGAACCTATAATGACCATTTGAAGGAACATTAGACTTCCTTCAACCAAGATTCCTTGGATACCTGTTGAGGCCCCAGATAAATCTGCAACAACTAATGCTGCCATTACCTGAAAAAGGACGACGCCTGTACCATCATTGTAGAGCGACTCACTCTCGACAATGGTACTCAACTGGTGGGGTGCACCACATTCCTTGAATAATGCAAGAACACTCACTGGGTCAGTAGGTGCTAGGACCGCCCCTAACAATAATGCAAATAGCAACATTTCTTGACGGGCATCCCAAACTAACCACCAAATGATTAGGCCAATGACAAACATTGATAGTAGCACAACTGGAACTGCTAAGAGAGTAGTCAACCGCCAATTTTGTTTGAAAGAAGAAAATGATAACTTACTCGCTCCATCAAATAACAGTGGTGGTAATATCAGGTAAAGGATGACTGAAGCCGATAGGATTCCAGATAATTCAATTTGAAAGAGGTTGTCAAATCTCGACATTAAACCAAGTATCAAACCCGCAATCACTAATGCAATGGTGTAGGGCATTTTGAAGCGGCGAATTACCAATGCTACCATTATTGCTAAAGTTAAGGCACCAAGAATAGGGGCAAGGGCCGAAGGTGGAACTGCGCTCATAGCCCTTGAGACAACGATATACCACTTATGCATTGACCCTTCAGCGAGGATGCGGATGGGTTTACCAAATGCCCATATCTTTTAGCGTCCCACCTCGGACTCCAAATCAAATTAATGTGAACACTATCAACACCTTCAGTTGATAGAGCAGCCAGATGAGCAGCAGCCATTATTTCAGCAGCCATTGGACAGCCTGGTGAAGTCAAAGTCATATCTACCTCAGCGTGAATCCCTTCATTCTTATCCTCAAACCGAACAGCATATACCAAGCCAAGTTCTACTATTGAGATATCTAATTCAGGGTCAACTACAGATTGCATCGATTCTTTGACCATTTCCTCGTCAACCATATTTACTCCCCCAATAATGCTGCTTCTTGCTGCACCTTCTTGAACATGTTTAGAAAACCATTAGCCCTTGAAGGAGATAATGCTTCTTTCAACCCCATTTCCTCAACATATGTAGGTGAAAATATTGCTACTTCTGCTAGGCTTAGGCCTTCAAGAGCGATAGCGGTGATTGAAATCAATCCTTGAACTAATTTAGAATCTGCAGCCCCTCGAAGATGAAAAGTTCCATCCTCATTCAAACATGCTAATACATGTGCTTCAGATTGACAACCATGAACTTTGGTTGATGGAGTCCATTCTGATATCGGTAATTCATCAACATCATCTGCTAATTCAAAGAGCATTTCATAGCGCTCTGAAGTATCGAAAGCGGCGGAAAAATCCTCGATAATTTCTAATAATTTCTCAGGCCATTCTGTTGTTGCCATAATCAAAACCACTCAAGCATACTTATTACAAATCTCATTTACTGCAGAAATGAATTCATCTACCTCATGCTCTGTATTGTAGAGCCAATATGAAACCCTATTTGTTGCAGCGATATTGAATTTTCTCAATAATGGTTGAGCACAGTGATGGCCGGTTCTAATGGCGAAACCTCTTGCATCTAGAAATGACGCTAAATCATTTGCATGTAGACTTTCATGCAAGAATGATACCACTGCGCCATCACCTTCTGCATGTCTTCCGTAAATTTTCATACCTGGGATTTTTCGCAATTCAGCAACGGTTTTTTGGGCCAAAAATAGCCCATGTTGATGTACACTATCAATATCCCATTGTGCCATCCAATCTATGGCTGCTCCCCAACCTATTGCTTCGGCTATTTTAGGAGTACCAGCCTCCAACATATGCTCGTTTTCTTGATAAGTAGAATAATCCAAATGAACTTCTCTAATCATATCTCCACCGCCCATGAATGGTTCCATTTGCTGGAATGTTGATTCATTTATTATTAGAGCCCCAATACCGGTTGGTCCACCCATCTTATGGGCAGATATTGCCAACATATCAACACCTAATCCTTCAAAGTTGAGGCGATCATGAGGGGCCGCTTGGGCTGCATCAAGGATTAATTTTGCACCTGCTTCATGAGTTAGATGTATTATTTCCTCTATCGGATTTCTAACTCCGAGTACATTGGAAGTATGTACACAAGCAACAAGTTTTGCCCCCTTTACCGCAATTGCAAATGCATCCATATCAAGTTCAAAAGTCTCCAAATCAAATGGAGTCCAGCGAAGTTCAACTCCTTTTTCCTTAGCCAACATTTGCCATGGAACAATATCGGCATGGTGTTCCATTTCAGTTAAAACAATTACATCTCCTTCAGCAAGATTTGTTCTTGCCCATGCATGAGCTGCTAAATTGATGGCTTCGGTTGTTCCACTGGTGAAGACCAAACGTGATTGCGTTGCTCCAAACCAATGTTTGAGTTTCAATCGGCTTTCCTCGTAAGCAGTTGTAGCCTCACTTGCCAAGGTATGGGCGGCCCTGTGAACATTGGCATTGTTATTGCGGTAATATTCACTCATTGCATCAATCACTTGCTGAGGCTTTTGTGTAGTAGCAGCATTATCTAAATAGATTAGTTGCTTTCCATCTCCGACTTTCCTTTTTAGGATGGGGAAGTCGTTGCGTGCATCTTCTACAGAAAGGGCAATTGGCTCGGGCCAATCATCACTAGACCACGCCATCTTAACTACTCCAGTAAATTGCAATCTAAATGTATTGTAAGCCTGCCTTTTAACCAATCACTTATCGAATCACGAGGTGAATTTTTGAAGGCGGCAACAAGAAATCCATTGACGATTAGTCCTTCAGATTCTTCCGCATCCAAGCCTCTACTCATTAAGTAAAACATTTGGTTGGCATCAAGTGGAGCACTTGCGGCTCCATGTGCGGCACTGACGTCATCAGCCAATACCTCCAACTCAGGAATCGAATCCGCCCTTGCTTTTTCAGAGAGCAGGAGATTCTTGAATATTTGACTTGCATCACTTCCATCAGCACCCTTGGCTATCGTCAATTTACCTGTCGATATTGCTCTACTTTTGTCATCACAAGAACTGTGGATAATTAATTCACTTTGATTATTTCCTACTGGGTGAGTTAGTTGCAAATGGTGGTTATCCTTTCGACTTCCTTTGCCGTTACTGGCAATGAATTGTTTGTAAGTCGCACCTTTACTGAGACTTCCTCTTAAGTCGCTGCGAACCAATTCTCCACCCAGCGACAGGAGACTTGAAGTCGTTGTTGAATCCCTTCCTATATTCCAAGATTCTGCCCTAAGAATAGTACTGAATGGTGATAATGCCTGTTCCATTCCTTCGTGATAATGGCTGCCATGACCGGTGGTGCCCTCTCTTAGTAATCCAAACCAACCTGCTTCTCCAGAGAGCGACCACATTATCTCGACATCAGAATTATTTCCAACTTCAACTTGAATATGACTAATTGCTAAATGGCCGCTTGCTCTAATGGACACATGTATTGGGCTTGTAATAATGGTGTTTTCTTCGATGTCTAATTTCCAAGTGCTGCCGTCACAAGCAGCCAGTAAAAATGCCACTGCTTTATCGTCGTGCTGAAATGATGAATTACCATTTGAAACCGTTTTGGTGAGTGAGATTCCAGATTCTAGTTCTGACCCATTCATCATCGAAATAGTTACTTCGGCTTCTAAGAAGTCATCTGGTACTTCATTTAATTTTCCAGTTGGATGAAGTTTCTTCCAAGGAGTATACTTCCATGCATGGATAGCCTGAGATGGAATCTCCAATGTTTCATAGAATGACTTGCTCATGAGCCCACCCGCACTTCATCCAATGCTGCCTTCCATTTCCATTTCCAGTAACTTATTCAGTTCACTAGCATATTCTAATGGAAGTTCTTTGGTGAAAGGTTCAAAGAAACCGTTGATAATCATCCCCATTGCTTGCTCTTCAGTATGTCCTCGACTCATCAAGTAGAATAATTGTTCACCTGAGACTTTGGAAACGCTTGCTTCGTGTTCAACGACACAACTTTGGTTGGATACCTCCATTGTTGGATAAGTATCTGAGCGGCTATCTTCATCGAGCAACAAAGCATCACATACAACACTCACTTTACAATTATGCGCTTTCGGTGAAACTTTGACTAATCCACGATAAGAAGAACGGCCTCCGTTTTTAGATATCGATTTTGCTAGAATTCTACTGGTAGTATTAGGTGCTAAATGATGGACCTTACTGCCGGCATCTTGGTGCTGTCCCTCTCCAGAATATGCTACGGATATGACTTCTGCATGGGCGCCCTCTTCCTTTAAGATGACAGCAGGATACTTCATTGTCAAGCGAGAACCGATATTGCCATCAACCCATTCAATTGTTGAGTTTCGGTAAGCAACCCCACGCTTGGTCACTAAATTATAGACATTGGTTGACCAGTTTTGGACGGTTGAATATCTAATATGCGATCCTTCTTCAGCGATTAATTCAACTACTGCTGAATGCAGAGAATCTGTGGAGTAAGTTGGGGCTGTACATCCCTCGATATAGTGGACACTACTCCCAGGTCTTGCGATTATCAAAGTCCGTTCAAATTGACCCATGTTCTTTGCATTGATTCTGAAATATGCCTGCACTGGCATTTCCACGTGCACCCCTTCAGGAATGATAAGGAATGAACCTCCTGACCAAACTGCGGTATTTAGAGCAGAGAACTTATTGTCGCTATATGGGACTACACTACCGAAGTATTCCTTGACTACATCTTCATATTCTCTTAAACCACTATCCATGTCCAAGAACACAACTCCTTGTTCTTCTAAATCTTCACGGATGCTGTGATAAACCACTTCTGATTCATATTGAGCGGTTACTCCGCCAAGCCATTTTTGCTCAGCATCAGGAATACCCAATCTCTCGAAAGTGTTCTTTATGTCTTCAGGTACTTCGTCCCAATCAGTTTCAGAACCTTTGCTGGACTTTAGGTAATAGCATACTTTCTCAAAATCAATGCTATTCAACATCTCACTATTTCCCCAATCTGGCATTGGACGGGAGATGAAGTGCTTGAATGCCTTAACTCGAATATCAGTCATCCATTGAGGTTCATTCTTCAATTCGCTGATATCCCTGACTACTTGTTCGGAAAGTCCGAAATCAAAGCGTATAGTTGCATTTTCTGGGTCATGAAAACCATAGCGGTAATCACCAACAGCATCCCTTGCATCCTGACTCATATTTATCCCCCTATGCATTTGTTGGCTCAAGCCAATCATAGCCCTTATCCTCGACTTGAATTGCAAGTTCTGGGCCGCCTTCTTTGACTATTCTACCATCTATCATGACATGTACATGTGATGGTTTAACATGGTCAAGGAGTCTTTGATAATGAGTAATCACCAAACATGCTGCATCATCAGAGATGCTGTTGATTCCATCTGCAACCATCCTAAGAGCGTCTATATCAAGTCCAGAATCAGTTTCATCTAGCATCGCTAATTTGGGTTTGAGCAAGAGCATCTGAAGGATTTCCAACCTCTTCTTTTCGCCACCTGAAAAACCGTCATTAACATATCTTCCCAAAAACGAATTTTCAACCCCAAGGATTTTCATCGCAACTTTCATTTCATCTCTTAACTCACGATTGGTAGGACAATCCTCTTTGCGTACTGCCTGAACTGATTTTCTCAAGAAGGTACCAACTTGTACCCCCGGAATTGCTTGTGGATATTGGAATGAAAGGAACATCCCTGCCCTTGCTCTTTCAAAAACTTCAAGTTCATCCAAAGGAATTCCATTGAAATGAATATTACCCTGAGTAATTTCATAGGATGGATGGCCCATCAATACGTTTGCAAGAGTCGATTTCCCTGCCCCGTTTCTTCCCATGAGGGCATGAACCTCTCCCTTCTTAATTTCCAACGATAAACCCTTGATGACCGTAGTGCCCTCCACTGAAACGTGTAGGTCAGAAATACTGAGTACGCAACTAGTAGGCATGTTCTCAAGATGAGGGGCAAGAATACCCTTCATCAAACTGTGCATTGAATAGATTCACACAAAATCCACATTTCCATGGGCTAGAATGAACTCTCTTCCCAAGTCATCGAATGTATCCAATAAGGCAACACTGAATTTTATTAGCGATATTTCTTCATCGGCCTCAAGGTCTTCTTTAACTCCTGACAAGGTCCCAGGGGCAGCCCCACAAGACAAACAAGCTCCTGTTAGGTCGAGTACAAGGTCTAGTCCTTCAGTTGTATGTGAATGACTTACTAAGGCAATCCCTCCTCCATGTCCATCCAATGCTGCTGCTACTGGACCCAAGCGGACAAAACAGGCTTTGATGAAAGTTTCAACGTCTTCATCAACTAATATTTTCAATGAGGCTGCCTGCAACCGAATCCGCTCAATTGCAGGAATTGATTTCTCAAGCCGCTTTTTTGCCTCGATACGGACGGACTCCTCTGCCTCTGCCCGATAGCGAGCAGCCAAGTCATCCTGTTCCATAGGCAATGCTGTATGGCCACCACTATTCAACTGATGTCATCAAGCCTTTTTCTTAGACTATCTGCCATAGTTTTCTCTACTGCCCTCAAGTGACCTGCGACGGTTGATCTTGAAAGGTCCAAATCTCTTGCAATTTCTACCAGACTAGTTTTGCGAGGTGAATCATAATATCCCGCTGAATGTGCGTTTCGAAAAACATTGGATTGAGATTCACTTAGCAATCCAGCCATTTCAGCAAAATTATCTTCTTCTGTATCCACAAATGAAATACTAGTTGGTGCTTTCCATGCTTTAAAGCCCTTGACCATATTGCTTACTCCAGATGGTGCTCCTCTAACTATCAGAGTTGCACCTTGAATGCCAAATTCCGAACCAGGCATTACAACTGCATCTTCAATATGCTTTCCAATCAGCACCAAATCATGGCTATTTTGAACCATCAGAGTATAGACATCATCACCATTTAGCCTGCGTTGGTGGAGATTTGTTTCCACCTCAAAGAAAAACACTTCTGATAAGTCATCGAGAGTTTTTCCATCTTGTAGGATAATTTCCACAACTTGTCGTATCCAATTCTCTTCCCACTCATGGTAAAGTGTTGCCTTTAGCACTACTTTTTTGACAATTTGGAACAATTCCTTGAAGTTTGAACTTAAAATCGCTGCGGGGCTGTATCTCATCCTAACCTCGCGCATGGTCAATGATTTCTCATCTTTTATTCAACACTTGCCCAAACGAGCACTACCGAAGCGGCATTGAAGGAGATACTTGCCGCAATGATTTATGGTACCCAAAAATGTGGATGACCCGAAGCCCTGTCGGGAGCAAGATTTGGGTAAATTTGAAGTCATACATAGGGATGGTATAGCCAAGTTAGGGCGGTTACATACCGCTCATGGTCCACTCCATACCCCCGCTCTTCTGCCGGTGATAAACCCAAATATACGGACGATTGAGCCACGGGAGTTATGGGATAATTGGGGTATTGAAGGGCTTATCACAAATTCATATATTATATGGAAACATGAAAAATTAAGTGTTCCCGCACAAAAATTGGGAGTTCACAAATTACTTGATTTTCCAGGAGTTATAGTCTGTGACTCTGGCACATTCCAATCCTACATCTATGGGGATGTAGAGGTTGGAGTTGAAGAGATAATAGAGTTTCAAAAATCCATTGGAGTCGATGTTGCGACCATGCTCGATGTCTTTGGTCGACCTGATATGACACGTCAACAGATGATGGAGGCGGTTGAAACTACCATCGAAAGGGCTGAACCTTCCATCAATGCTGCAGAAGGTATGATGCTAAATGGGCCAATTCAAGGTGGCCTAGAATGGGATTTAAGGCAGCGCTCCGCTCAACAAATGTCAAAGTATGACTTTGCAATTCACCCAATAGGTGGAATCGTTCCTATAATGGAACAGCACCGATATTTGGAATTGACAAAAATAATGTTAGCATCTATACCGCACTTACCAGCCAGTCGTCCAGTGCACCTCTTTGGTTGTGGGCATCCAATGTTATTCCCGATGGCTGTAGCATTAGGGGCTGACCTCTTTGACTCGGCGGCTTATGCATTATTTGCCAAGGATGACAGATTATTGTTGCCTTGGGGTACAGTCAAATTAGAAAATCTAGAATATTGGCCATTGCTCACACCTAGCCTTCATGGTTGGACTCCTTCGCAAGTGCGAGATTTAGGCAAGGAGGAGAGAACTGCTTTACTTGCAAGATTCAATATGGATGTTACTGTTGCAGAGTTAAATCGCTGTAGACAGGCAGTAAAAGATGGCACCATATGGGAATTAACCGAAATGCGAAGCCATCAACATCCGGCATTAAGAGAAGCTTATCAGTGGTTAATTACCGCGCCAAGTGAAAATTTTGGCTTCCATAACGATGATGGATTAGTACTCAGTGAAAGTGATGCAAGTAGAGAGCACGGTAGCGAATACGGCATCTGGGAAGGAGCCTGGGAATGGGTGATTGATTCAACTTCGCAACAACGAGATGGTGGCGTAAGTTGGCTTGGTCCAGAAAGCCACGAACGGCCGTGGGTAGAGGTCGCCCGTCGCCTTCTCCATAGTCGTTGGAGAACTTCAACACAAAGTGAAGAAGTTTTGATTCTTCATGGCCGCTCAGGTCCATGGCGGGATAGGATCGGGAATATAGTTTGTAGAATCAAAGCGAAAATGCCTGATTTGGAAGTCCTAATCCAAACTCCCTTTGGATTACTTCCTTGGTCGCTGGAAGACGTCAATCCATTTGCCCATGTTGAAGGCCCAAGTTGGTTACATAGGCGCAGACCAGATTTACGCTGGTGCGCTAATGAGTTATCCCGACTTGGATTATCAGGAAAGAAAATAATTCTCTTTGACATGGCAACTGCGGACATGAAGGAGACGTTGAAAGAAGCGCTACCAAGTTTGACATTGGATGCAGATACTGATGAATTGGTAGTCTTTGAATTAGAAAGAGAACAGGCTATTTCCAAACTCTCTCTCTTTGCAAACATCCATGCAGAAGTTTGTCGTAATGCATTGACAGGGTGTCAGTTCATTCACAGTCGTACCCGTAGAGTGAAGAATATCTTGCTCCAAGATGGTAGGCACATCGCATCTCCCCGCCTAACTGATGGTGGCCTTAGTCTAACAGAAGTAGGGGCCAAATGGGCCCATAATTTGCGTACTGCCCCTGTACCTGCGGGTTTTGAATGTCAGAGAATTGAAGAAAATGTTTCACAAGGTCCACCTTGGGTAGTAATTGAGGATGATGCCGTTCCATTCATCAGAGATGGGCGCAATGTATTCCATGGATTTATTACCGCTGTTGATGCTTGGTTAAGACCTGGGGCTTCTTGTTTGATTGTCAATTCCAAAGGTGAACTTATTGCTCATGGAATCAGCAAGGCGGCACCAAAAGAAATGGCTGAATTGAAAAAAGGTATTGCGGTTCGAACGAGAGATGGAATCAAGGTCTGAGGCCATACGAGCAGATGAAAATTTGAAGGTGTATGGCAGACCACGGCAAAATAGGGTGGCTGCAATGGTGGAAAATGTCATCCAAACTAATTCATTGACTAAAGCCTACGGACCACACATTGCCTTGGATTCTATGAACCTCAAGGTACAGCATGGAGCAACCGGCTTACTTGGCCCGAATGGAGCCGGAAAATCCACCCTCATCAAGACCCTCCTCGGATTGATTACAGCAACAGAAGGGGAAGGGGAAGTTCTAGGTTTCAACATACGAACAGAAGGAGAGGAAATTCGCAAAAGAATTGGCTATATGCCAGAATATGATTGCCTCGACCCAAGATTGAGTGCGGTTGACCAAATCAAATACTCTGGTGAATTACTTGGAATGAATCCAAGCGTTGCAACTCAACGAGCCCATGAGGTTTTGGAATATGTGGGCCTAAGGGACCAAAGATATCGTGAGATTGGTACTTTTTCAACCGGTATGGCTCAAGCAGCAAAACTTGCTACTTCGATCATCCATGACCCGCAATTACTGATTGCCGATGAACCAACCAATGGTCTTGATACTCAAGCCCGTGATTTCATGTTAGGTACAGTCACACAAATTGTTCAGGAAGGTGGTCGCAGCATGTTGATGGCAAGCCACTTAATGGATGATGTAGAGAAAGTATGTTCGCGTATTGTAATGCTACACAAGGGTAAATTAATCGCCCAAGGAAGAATTGAGGACCTCAAAGGCATTGACCAAGAAATAGAAGTTCATGCCTGGGGTGGAGCCACAAAACTAGAACAAGAATTGAATAATTCAGGTTTGAAAGTCAGAAGAACAGGTAGAGTTTTGCGAATCATCAAAGACGATGATGATGCCTATTCAACTATTGTTGAAGCAGCAACAAAGACAGGTTGCCAAATACGCAGAATGCATGACCATGAACCGAGTCTCGAAGATCTTTTTCTCGTAATCATGGAACGACTTGGTTATGAGGTGAAAAGTTCAGAGGACCTACTCGCAACTGGTCCAAGTGCTCGTAAAGTTGATGCCCCAGAGGAGTTGAAGGGATGAGCGAGGATGTCGATGCAGAATTCCTCGGCCAAGAGGGCTTAGCAGTCACTGGCAAGGCTCGTATGGAAGCCGCTTACGGGTCAGGAGATGGTGATGAGGAATTAACCGCCCAAGTTGCTCAGTCAAGTGTTGTTGGGGGAACAATCTTTGAGCAAAAATACCGGCCATGGAGGGGTGAATTAAACCCTCGCTGGATGAGAAATTGGTCTATACTTAGGCATCATTTACTAGGCATCGTAAAGAAAGGACACAAGCCATGGGGTTGGCCAATGAGGATGGCGCTACTATCCTGCTTCTTTGTGGCGATGGGAGACCTTAGCCTAGCATTCCTAGGAACAGTGATTGGAGATAGCGATATTTATCGCTTATTCGGCGTTAGTCGAGGAAATCTCTACGGGCATGTTCTAGGGTTTTTCCCTCGTAATGCTATTTGCTTTCCAGTTATAACGGCGCTATTAATTGGGGGAATGATAAGTGACGATAGGCGCCACGGCACTAGTGCTGTGTATTTTTCAAGACCTATTAATAGACGCGATTATACTGCTATGAAATTCATCTCAATAGCGGTAATATTGGGACTCCTAATTGTCGGCACACTAGTACTTTATTACGTTGGAGATATATTGATGAGAGGCGAAGGCTGGGCTTGGTTGATAGATACATTTCCTGCCTTTTTATTAGCGGCATTAGCGGGAACGATTCTAGTTTTTACCTACACTAGTATTGGCCTTGCTCTTTCTAGCGTTAGCCAAGGGCGCTTCTTCCCTGCTGTCGCATTCATGGCGATTATTCTTGGTAGCAAATTGCTTGCCTTCCTTGTTTGGCAATTATTTGAACGAAGCGTCATCTATCTGATTTCTCCATATGATGTTGTTGCACATATTGGACAATCATTATTGGGATTATCATCTGATTATTCCCACCCTTGGACATGGAGTTTGGTGTCAATGTTATTGATGAATGCAACCGCTCTCTATGTACTAACTTCTCGAATCGCCTCAATGGAGGTTAGCAGAGAATGATTCCTGATATGTCCCAGCAAGGGGGGGATGAGCCAATTGCGCAAGCAGATTCCCCAGCCATTTTACTTGACCATGTCAGCAAATGGTATGGTCAAGTCGTTGGATTAAATGATGTTAGTATCGCAATTAGTGGAGGGGTTACTGGTGTCCTTGGAATGAATGGTGCAGGGAAATCTACCCTTTTCAAATTATTATGCGGACGAATTAAACCCAATCAAGGAACTCTTCGTTTATTTGGAATTAATCCGTGGCAAAGCACTTCGCCATTTTCAAAAATCGGTTATGTTTCGGAATCTGAACGCCTCCATGATTGGATGACTGGGCTTGAATTTGTATCCACATTCGCAAGACTGCATGGTTTGAGCCGAGAAGAAGCAGTGAAACAAGCAGAAAGAGTTATCGAATTCGTTGGCTTAACTGATGTAATGAATAAAAGAATTGGCAAATACAGCAAAGGAATGAGGCAACGGATAAAAATCGCCCACGCTTTGGTTAATGACCCTGAACTTATCATCCTCGACGAGCCTTTGCAAGGGTGCGACCCATTGGCTAGAACTACTATAATGAATGTCATAAGAGAACTTGGAGCACAAGGAAGAACAGTTCTCGTCAGTAGCCATATTCTTCAAGAAATTGAGAGAATAACAGAACAAATAGTGATTCTCCACAGAGGCCGCCTATTGGCATTAGGAAACTTACATGCCATCCGCTCAATGCTAGATGAACACCCTCATAGTATCAGGTTGACCTGTGATAATCCTCGCGGTATTGCCCACGCACTGGTTGAAAATGATTTAGTTGATGGTTTAGTTTTTGAAAGTGATGAATCATTGGTCATTAAAACCCACCACTTAGGAGACATGCACGCACAACTACCCGCGGTAATTCATGAAAGTGGAGTTCGAGTTACCGGCATTGATAACCCCGATGACAATCTTGAATCTATCCTCCAATACTTGACGCGAGGTGATTCATAATGACTGAGAAGAAATCTCGATACAGCGGTGTCGATAAGAAGGCAGCAGCCTTGACAGGTTTTACAATCCGTCAAATGCGCACCAAGTTATCAACATGGGCAGTGATGGGGGTTGGAATGCTTGCTATTTTGATGGTCTTACTTTTCCATGTTGATGCTCAGACAAGAACAATCGAGGACATTGACAATGACTTGGACTCCTATGACTTCGATGGCGATGGTTATCCAAACGGGCAGGAAGTAAGATGGTTAACCGATATTCGGGACCCCGATGACCACCCCGGCTTAATCAATTCAAGCATTACCCCAGATGACCCTTCTCTCTACATTAATGAAGATGGATTCGATTGGGATATTGATTCAAGTAGCCTTCAAAGTGTCGGCAAAGACGACGATGGTGATTGTGAACATCCCGAAGCAGGTGAAATGGTTACCGATAGTCAAAAAGACAGCAATGGTAATGGAATTCCTTGTGACATTCAAGTTCGTTGGTCTGAAATTGAGGGCAAATGGCAGAGCAAATCTGACATTGGAGTGGATGAAGACCCAGATGAGGATGAGTATTTTCATGAGGCTATGCATCGCGCCTTTATTATCGGCTTTGGCAAAGTTGGATTTGTTTTATTGATTGGAATATTTTTACCATTATTCCTCGCAACAGGATTAATCCGTCAGGAAATAGAAAATGAGACCTTACACTATCTCGTCAGCAAACCGATTCATAGAGCAGAAGTTTTGATTTATCGCCTGCTTGGATTCCTTGCGATAGCAATTCCCTATATTGCAATTTTAGTGATTTTAAGTGCTTTGGTGGTTGGATTTGCCGCCCCTGGTGATTCATTTTTTAGAATACAAGATTTAGGAATATGGCTTGGAATAATGTTGGCATCTTGGTTGATGGTGATAGTTTATGGAGCAATATTCATGGTCTTTGGAATGGTTCACCGATTTGGAATGATTGCTGCTATTATTTTGGGAGTATGGGAATTCGTCTTGGCGATGATTACCTTAGCAGACCCAAGTCTATTCATTGCACGGTTGTCGGTGGTATTCTGGGGGATGACAATCGTAGATGCTTGTGCATCGATGATATATCCCAATACTCCGCTTCTGATTGCTCAAGGAAGGTCGATCTCTGGGGGGGATGATTTTAGCGCTCTAACGGGCTATATTTCCTCACCAAATAATTTACCTGGAACCGAGGCCTTGAATTCTTTCTGGAATTCTCCATCCCTAGGATTTAGTCCATTCATCACATTGCTAATATCAGTATTCGTATTATTGGCAATGATGATTTCAATGCTATTCATTGGGCAAGCCATTTTCAAGGGCAAGGAAATCTCCTGAGGGCATATTATGCAACGCTTTGAAGGACCTCTACAGGACCTTTGGTCAATGGACCGAGATAGCCCAATCCATAGGCTGACTTGGGATTGGTGGTGGTGGCTGGTTATGTTAGAGCCTGAAAAGGTCAAAGGCGGTAAGCAATTGATGGTTCTATGGTCGAGTAAAGATACCCGCAATATAGATGTTAATTTCCAGCCTTGGGAAAGTGAAGGTAGAGCCAATGTTGGGAAGCAAGGCAGTGTTCTGTCTGGCATGGTCGCATCATGGTGGTGGGATGGTGAGAAGATGTGGGAGCCAATTCGCCTTCAGTCTTGTAGAATGGCAGTTATTGATGGCACAAAGGAACTATGGAAAAATTGTGATAATAGTGCAGCAGGTGCAATCATACCATTGCTAAAGGATGATTTGTCAATGGGGCTGGATTCTAAATCAGAGAAATTTTGGTTGAATTTGAAATCATCGGAGCAGTCAGGTGGCCCATCTTTCAAAATCGAAATGACTCCTTGGCACCAAGCAGTATCAACTTTGAGAACAGCAGGTTCGGAATATGGTGGTGGCCTAGGGTATGAAATTAATCGCCTGCATGGAGCCAAAGCAAAGGCGCTTGTGAATGGAATAGAATCTGAAGGTACAGCCTATTTGCAAAGGGTTCGAGTTCAGGCTCCAGCCGTACCGTGGTATTGGGGAATGCTGCATTTTTCCGATGGTTCATACCTTGATTGGTTCTTGCCTCATGTTTCTTTGTCGATGACAAGGAAATCCGACAGGCCTTGGCCGATGCGCCACATTGGCCATATTTCTGTATCTCAAGGTGGTATTTGGCATGATAGAAAAAGAGAGAGAAGTGAAACTTTCAATCGATGTTCTGTGACTTTGATTCCTTCGAAGAATACAGAAGGTGATGAAGGCCACAGTCCACAGGCTCCATTGCCAATTTTTGAAGTTGCATTAGAAAACGGCAGAACTTCGATAAAACTTCGTGCCAAAGCCAAAGCAAGAGCACATTTTAGATTCGATCAACCAACCCGCGCGGGGATGATTAGCCACTTGACTTACAATGAATATCCTCTTGAGTTAGAAAAAATCATTATCGAAGATGAAAAAGGCCGCAGAACACTCTCACAATGGGAATGGGTAATGGGTAATGGCGAGCATAGTTGGGGCCTATTACACTGAAATTTGGGGCATCGGTGGGAAAACCTTCATTTGGGCCTACGATGGGTTGCGGGCCAAGGTGAGCACCATGAGTGACGAGGAAACGACAACTGAAGCGGCAGAAGAAGCCAGTCCTGCGCAAGAAGAACCTACACCAACAGCAGCTGTTTCTCCCGATAATAGCAGAGAATTAGGACAGAAATTTGGCCTTGTATCTGGTGAGGAAATACGCCACGTAGTAAAGCCAAGTATCTTCGCCTTCTGGTCAATGTACATGTTGGGGCTAATCGTATTGGGCGTTCACATGCTATTCTGGTGGGCTGGAACATTTGACACAAAAGAAGACTCAAGCGTAGTTGTTGACCTAATCCACTTCGCCGCCGACACTGCACCAACTGTAACATACACCATGCTGATGCTTGTCGTGCTGTGGTTTAACCGCATGTTGAACGTGGGGACAAGTGGCAAGGGATTCTCTTTCTTGCTATTCTTGATTGCACTAATCCCATCCCTGATTGAACTCGATGATGTCTTGGAGTCTTTCGGCATTACCGAGAAGGAAATCCTTCCTAGTTGGCTTGAATATGATTTCTTCTTAGGGGGAATCGGCTGGTGTGCGTTCATCTTTGTTTTCACATTCTGGACCCAGCGCTCTTACTCCTATGCCATCACATCTCAAGCAGTTATCCTTCAACAAGATTTCATGATGAGTCGCTCAAGGCGCAGATTCCTTTATTCAAATGTACAAGAAATCAATGTTAGGCAAGGTGCAATTGGTAAAATATTCAACTTTGGCTCCGTCATCCCAATGACCAGTACGGGCCTAGGTCTGGAGGAAAGTACCACTGGAATTGCTGCCGGCGCCTCAATTGGTCCAACCGTAGATAAGGATGATAGCGCAGCAGAAAAGACTGGCAAGAGATTGATTAAAGCATTCATGGCAATCTTAATGTTCCAGCGGACCAAGAGAACAGTTTCTCAAAACCCAAAGCATTGCTTTTTTGGTGTTCACGACCCGTGGGGTTTGGAAACAAGAATCAGTGAAGCAACCGGTGAAGCAAGCGAGTCAGCATTACTGACAAAGATTGCTGACAAGTTGGACCAGCAAGCTGCACAGTGAACTTGGCCTTCCGCCATCTTCATGAAGGCTATTCTCTAGCCACGCTCATCGGGGAATCGAAATGAGCGCAGAAATAATGGAACCAGCAATCGAGATGTTTCGCAATGGCGACCTAAAAGGAGCGGTTGAGAAATTAGAAATTATAGCAAAAGAAAACAAAGATGTGGCGATGATTCACCATACCTATGCTGAGTTTGCTAACATGTTGAACACAGAAGAACAAGAAGATATAGTTCCTGGAACAAAAATCATGATGTCTTACAAAAAGGCCATGGAGTTAGACGAAGAAAATGACGAATACATAGCAGATTTCGCTGGCTTCGCTCTTGAATGCCGTAGAATTCCAGTCGCAGTAAAGGAGTTTCAGCGCTATAGTACTCGCTTGAAGATGGCAGATATTCCTGTTGATGACATACTCTACAATGCAGCCCGCAATATCGTTGATACCATTGAAGTCATTGACCCAGAAAAGAAAAATCCAATGGTCCAACCATGGATTAAGCAAGCACTTGAATGGGCTGTGGGCGGACTTGGCTACGAAGTCGATGCAGCCATTGAGATTCTAAAGGAGTGAGGCTAAGATGGTGGGCGGTAATTGCCGCCTTGCATTTGCCTTTGGCCACCGAGGAGACACATTTCATGGCTCTCAGGTACAACCAGGCTTGAGGACTGTACAAAGCAGTCTTCAGGAAGCACTCTATGAACTTGGATTTATCAAAAAGGCAAATGCTTCGGGACAACCATGTATTCTTTCCAGTCGGACAGATGCTGGAGTTCATGTTCGGATGAATATTGCAGCCATCGACATCCCAGAGGCAGTATGGGATGGGATGGGAGAGTCCGGTTTCCTTACTGCAATGAATGATCAATTAGATGGCGACATCGCAGTTTGGGGTGCGCAAAAGGCCGGAAATAATTGGAATCCAAGAAGAGCGATTAGCAGAACATATCGCTACCGGCTTGAGGGCTGTTTCGATTGGCGAGGAGCAGAAAAAAAACAGTTTTGTGAATGGCTCAATGTTTTTGTTGGTCAACACGACTTCAATAATTTCAGGAAGGTCGATGAAGTTCCAAGCACGGTTAGAGAGATACTGAGTCTAAAGCCTTGGATTGAAAATGAAATTATCATTGGTTTTGAAATTCAAGGTAGGGCATTTCTATGGAATATGGTAAGAAGAATTGCTGCTGCCCTTTGTGGACTATCAAAAGGTGTATTTACAATTGAAAAGGTACTACAGGCCCTAAATGAACCAAATGTCGAACATGATTTGGGATTGGCTGTTGCTGATTGGCTAATACTGTGGGAAGTAGAGCATGAAGAAATTAATTTGTCTCAAAAAGCCCGAGTGTTGATACTTGAACATCCATTGAGTAGACCACCAAATAGATATGACAATAGGGCCAATGATAGATGGATTGAAAGAGCCAAATTAGAACAAATAATGTTGTGTCATTCAGAGTGGGAAGGACTCATCTCTTGAGAGATAATTCCATCTCATCCCCATCAACTAAGTCCAAATGTTCTCTGAGAAATATTCCTGCGATTACCTCCACAACATCAACATGACGTGTCAAATCGGGGATTAAAACTGCACAGGGAATATCATCTCCGTCTACTACAATATTTGCAAGGTAGGCAGTTGCAGCCCCAAAGGAAACTCCATCTCGCATGAATCCTTCAACCTTTTTTGCTTCAATACCTTCGACATTAACAATATTGGTTTCTTCATCTGTTGAAAGGCCTGCTAAATTTCTCAAAGCAAGTTGATTTTGCAAGGATTCGCCTTCTACTGTTAGGTTGAGTGTACCTGGCCATGCAGTCATCCCTAATATTCTCTTAAATTGGCTTTGATAATGAGGTTGAGACATGAATACATGAGCCCGACCAAGGCCAGAACTAACAGTGCCCACTATCCTCATCGGGATATGCGAGTGGCTTTTGATTCATCAAGATACGGATTATCACAACTGCAAAGTCATACCCTCGTGAGCGACTTCCCAACCTGCCTCGATTACTTTTTGATATTCTTTTGAATTGCTCCTGTGTAATGGATTGGTATGATTAAGATGAAAGAAAATTATTCTTACATCATGGATTTTCTTATCGTCCAAGCGTTGGAGGGTTTCTTCGACAGTAGGGTGAGGTATTTCTTCTGCCGCACGATTAGGGATTTCATCCAAAGACCAAAATGTGCCATCGATTAGGGCAATGTCTACTGACAATTTTGAAAACCATTCCTCAATGCTTTCACAACCATGTAGAGTTAGAGTTTCTTGCCAAGAATCATGGTCCGGTAAAAATAGCAGCCGTTTTGATGGACCAGAAATTAAGAATGCATGGGTATCAGATAATTCATCACGATGTGGAACCCTGATGGGAGTTATCGTGAAGCCACTTTGAATTGTCGGTTTGATAGATTTGTCAGAAAATACTTGAGGAATGAAAACGCCTTGCTGAATCAAGTTATTCCATGCCGGTGTTGCCTGCATTAACTGTAAAAATGAATTGCTACAATGCAATTTTAATCCAGATACTCCCATCACTTCTCTTCCAAATAATCCCAAACCGTCAACATGCCCAAGGTGAGCATGACTAATCCACAGTGTGTCCAATGGTCTAGGCTCGGAGTCACTATCAAACCAAGTCTCAAATTGACTGGCTAATTTTCTTGTAGCCTCAAATAAATGAGTGCTATGATCAGAACCCACCACCCCTAAACTTACTGGACTACGATGCAAGGAGAAATCTGAATGGATATCAACGCAGCATTGACGAACACAACCTGCTTGAGGGCGGCCGCCATCTTGAGCGATTCCAAGAACCGTGGCGCTAACATGTCTCGGCTGCATGTTTTCTGATATCGGCCCTTATTCATTGTCTTTTGTAGCCACAACTCACATCAACCGGACCTCTCGTCTAGGCAATATGGGCGGCGAAACTAATTGGATGAATGAGCGGTATGCAGAGTTGCAAAGTCAAAATATTCAGTGGGAACCACCAACCTTGGAAAGCGCAAGTACACCTCGTTGCGAAATGGATGGAAAGGCAATGATAATGCTCTCTGCAAATAATTACCTGAATTTAACAACCCATCCAAAAGTGGTTGATGCAATGGTCCAAGCGACCTTGAAATTTGGGGCTGGTTCAGGTTCAGTGAGAGCAATTGCGGGAACCATGAATATCCATTTAGAAGCAGAAAAAAAGGTTGCTGCATTCAAAGGTGTTGAGGCTTCATTGATTTATTCAGCAGGTTATACGGCTAACGTTGGCCTCATTCCTACCTTGGTGAAGGGAAAGGATGATGTTATCATCTCAGACCAATTGAATCACGGTTCAATCATCGATGGAGTTCGATTAACTAAGGCCAGTCGTGCCGTATATCCTCATAATGACATGACAGGGCTCGAAGCATGTTTGAAAGAGCATAGTAATGCAGATAGAAAATTGATTATTACCGATGGAGTATTCAGTATGGATGGAGACATTTCTCCACTCGATGAGATTAGTGAATTGGCAGAACAGCATGGTGCTATGGTCTATGTTGATGATTGTCATGGAGAAGGAGTTCTGGGTGAAACTGGTGCTGGCATTGTTGACCATTTCAAATTGCAAGGAAAGGTGGATTTTGAAATTGGGTCATTTTCCAAGGCACTTGGAGTACAAGGCGGCATAGTCGCAGGTAGCGATACAATGCGAACTCATGCCCTAAACCATAGCCGTTCATGGCTATTATCTGGAAGTCAACCTCCGGGGGTTGCTGCCGCACAAAAAGCCGCAGTAGAAGTATTGATGGAAGAGCCTCAACATCATCAACGGCTATGGCAAAACACTGAATATTTCCGGAAAGAAATGCATTCTCTCGGCTTTGACCTCGGAGTATCAACCACTCCGATAATCCCTGTCATGTGTGGAGAATCAGCGCGTGCTAAGCAGTTATCACATGGATTGCGTGATGAAGGAGTGATGGCAGGAGCCATTGTTTTCCCAATGGTTTCAAGAGATGGTGCAAGAGTTAGAAACCAATTATCCGCGGGGCTTTCAAAAGATGATATTGAAGAAGTCCTGAGAATCTATGAATCGGTAGGAAAGCAAATCAACCTCATCTGATTTACTCTTCCTCAAACTTGGCAACAACCTCTTCAAGTTCTTCATCGCCTACCTGTGGCTCTTTCTCAAAGGGTGTTTCATTTCCATCGAAGGGATCGATATTAGCCTCTAACATCGATAATAATCTCCACCGGGGCGCCCAAGACATGTGTATGTAAATTGGCCCAGGAAGAAGTAAACATAACCAAGCACCTAATACCCAAAAGTCGACAATCTCGGTCATCTCTAATGTTAACCAAGAGAGGCCAATAAATGGCATTGGGTAGAGCAACTTACGCGGCGGTGCTAATGGATTCCTCTTGCTAATGCCAACAGATATCCGTGAAATCAGGCCCAATAGAGAAGATGAAGTAACCAAAATTAAAGCATGCATCAAGAATGTCTTCCACCAATCCATCAAATCCCATTCGGTAAATTGCCCCATAGGCAATAGTAGAGCTAAACTGATGAGTAATCCATAGAGAGCACCAATGAATGCAGGATGAGAAAGGTCCAATGGCATTCTAATGAAGCGTTGAGACAAGCCTCCTCCAAGTACTAAATTTCGCTGCTCTCGCGGCAATTCATTGATGGAGTCGCGCCAAGACATAGTGAAATCTAAGCCTGTGGATTTCAAGTATAGATATCAACCTTCGCCGTTGGTTGAGTCATCTGTCTCCATCTTGGCATTGCGTAGCAAGGCGCCAAACTCAATTTCATTTTGACCTGGTGTTGTATCCAACCAATTACGTTCTAGTAGACCTGAATCATCTTCTTCTCTAATTCGGGCAGATTCAAAATCATCTCCACTGCCATTTTGCATATTTCTCAAAGCAATCGCTTCCTTCAGAAAAAAGAGGTGCAAATCAATTTGATTTTGCTTTGCTGATTGAAATAACCAAAGTCCAAAGTCTGTTCGTCCTTGGTCTTCGAGAGTTATTGTCCATTCCCTGCTCAATTGTCTTTTTACCACTCTCAAATTCACCTCTCCAGCATCTTTCCATCCTCGTAAATGATGCAGCATGACAATTGAATCACTATCTTCTTCACCTATCCATGGATGCGCATTGTTTACACAAATAGGAGTCTCTCTAATTGCAGCAATTCGTTTAGAGAAAAAGGCTGTAATAGCAAACAAAAAAGGCAGAATGATAATGCTGAATATTCCATAATAAAACAATATTAGAATAAAGATAATTAGCAAACCTGAAATAATAATCAACAAGGATTTAATCAATGGCTTGACCATCTCTGAAAAGCGCTCAGTCTGTCTAAATAGGATAAATCCTTCAGGTATTTCATCAAATTCCATCAACTTTCAACTCCTCTGACAAATGTATCTGAACGAGATTGCAATTTAGATTCCAGTCGGCATTATTTGCAGCGATAAAATAGGATTCTATTTTGGCCAATAAATGACCCACATCTATACCCCATAAATAAGTGAATTTCAAGTTCCCTGGCCGGCCCATTTTTTCACATAATTTTGACCACATATTTGAAACTCCACGTGGATTCTCTTTTTGATACTGATAGAGAAGGGCAGCACATTGAATCAAACCTTGAAGTGCCTTATATTGTGGTTCTGGAAAATCAACTTTTAGCCGCTTCCACAAATCTTCCCACTCTTCATGGGCTTGCCAATATCTGCCATTGTTGAACTCTGAAATACCCACCATTAACAGAGCCATTTCGACATCATTCAGAGGCAAAGGGGTGGTCATCTAATGCTCTTGAGGATGGGCATCCCGCATAGAGATTAGGGGTTGTTTTTCCGCCTCCACGTAGTGGAGGGGTGGCAGACATTCAAATGATGGGAAAGAAGCGGTCCTAACCTAAGGCGGTGCAAAAATGGTTGAACTACCGAGCGGGAGTATCGAAGAAACTCGTCGCGGAGGACCAGATGTACTACAGGTGATGGTCCAAGATATCGTTTCATCTTCAGCCGATGGCTACATCCGAAGTGAGCGCAGACCGGAATCGGGTTTACCCCGAATTGGATATCTTGTATTTCGAGAAGGGCAACCAGCGATGGCCTTACACGAAGGCGAAATCACACGCTTAGGATTGGATGCATTGATGGAATTAGAAGAGGATGCGATGAGTATTGAAGCCTTATTGACTTTGCACCAAGGAATTGATACTCGAACTATAATCGAATTACATTCAGAGGCAATCCTACATCTCGATAGAATTGAAGAAAGCAATCCTGATTCAACAAATGACACTCTCGCCGGAGAATGGTGGAATGAAGAAAAAATCCAAAGTTTGTCTTGGAGGAAAGCAACCGACTTGCCTGACTTGATTCCTTCAATGCAGGCTCCTGAATTTATTCGGCGCATTGGAGAAGCGAGGATTGGGGGGCATTCTTCTGATGAGACTCTAATGGGGGGGCATCTGCACTTAATCGATTGTCAAGAAATAAGTTTGGTTATGGAATTAGCGGGTGAACTAAACCGGCGAGGAAGGCCACTCATTTCAATTTCCAGATTACGTGTCGAAAAGCAATTGGAATTTTATCAAGAAGAAGGTAATACTTGTTTTTGGTTAGTAGAAAGGCCAGAAGATGCAGAGCATATCGGACCTTCTCTTGAAGGACTATTGAGACTCATCGAAGGCTGGCTCGAGGAGCACCGTTCCGCCGTCATCCTGTTCGATGGATTTGAATTCTTATCAGGAACCCACGGTGATAGCAGGACAATCGGTTTCTTGAGGCGCTTAGCAGACTTGGTCAGGGATAGTGACGACATCATGTTAATGCCAGTCACCCTCGATTCATGGGAGGAAATAATTCAGAATCAATTATTGAGAGCAACCGACCCATTGTCAACCGAACTAATCGAGGAATGGTTGATTGACCCTGATGTTCTCGATGACCATCCTTTCATGGAATTGGTATTGGATGATTCAGAAGCAGCAGCAGTTGAGTTTGCATTAAATCAAAAACTTGGCGTTGATGAAGAGGTTCCAATTCCAGAAGGTGAATCCCCTGTAATTGGAACGAGCAATGATACCTCGCTCGATGAATTAATGAAAGGGTGGGCAAAAGAATCGACGGTTCAAGAAGACGGAGTCTCAACAACTTCCAGCGCTGTAGAATGGACGCCTAGTTTCCATTCTGGAGCGACCGGTGAAGAAATTGTAGCAACCGAAGAGCATATCGAAGAGCAAGTTGAAGAAGAAGAGATAGTGCAAATTGTCGATAAATCTATTCAGCCAAGACCAGCAGTGAAAAGAAAGAGGCGCGTAAAAAAATCGATTCCCAAAACAAATATCAGTCCTCAATCAATCCTCAAAGCAGTTGCAGCAAAAGAGGTTAGTATCGCTGAAAGCATTCCTGAAATGAATAGAATGTTAACAGATGAACTACGAGATGCATCTTGCAATGCTACTGAAAAAGAATTAGAATTACCTGAAATTGAAAAGTCTGCTAGGGCTTTTCAAAAAGCCTTGGAAGCAGGAAGTGAACATGCAGGAACAAGGATTGATTCAAGCAAGATTCCCGAATTAGTTGATGCTCAAAAAATAAAGACCCATGTAGATGAATGGAATGAAGCTGCAGAACAAAATAGGGCTAAGAATAATGCAGAATGGCCCCCTTATACTGATCTAGATGATGCCGTCTCCCAAAAATTGCAAGCAGCAACTGAGGCTGCAATCAATCCCCCTCATCTCGATGATAGCCGTGATCGGAAAACTATTGGCCCGATGAAAGCCAGACCGGGGTCAGAATTAAAAAACAAAATAAACACCAGCAAGGACCTCCAAGAAAGGCGGCAAAGAGCTAGTGACCCTGCGACGATTGAGAGAAGAGTAAGGGAAAAAGAAATGCAAGCCTATCGAGAATTTCAGATGGAAGGAAAGATATCCCGTGAAAATCTACCAGAGGTTGAGGACTAATGGGTAGTAGTAGTTTATCGGCGGCTGTTGACAAAGCAGTTAATGCACTTGGAGAGGCAAAATATCTACTTCTTTCAGGTGATGAGAAAACAAAAACGAAAGGAAGGCGGGGCAGTTTATTGGATATCTCATCTCCTGCTGCCCGCAATACTTCATCGATTATTTCAGAAAGAGTGCTTGGTCCCAAAACGGATGTCGATTGGAAAACAATAGATTTGATGCCTGACATGAGAGCATCTGCTGACCGAGAATTAAGCAATATAGTCAGTGAAAGGTTTGCTGCTATGAGATCAAGGATGGAATGGTTGGAAACTCCGAGTGGAGAAATACCTTCAAGAAGCGGCGATTCTGATACCGCCCTTGGATTCACAGAAGATGGTGAACCGATTTGGAGAGAGGTCGTAGGTGAACACCGAAAACGGCTAATGGCATTGGAACCATCAAGCGTTGCTCACAATATTAAAACCATACAACCACAGGAAATAATTGGCCCTGATTGGCCATCTCAAATCCCCAGCCATTCACCATATGATTTCGCAGGATTCCATGTCTGCCCAGAAAATTTGAGAGCAGCAAGAGCAGTTGATACCATTCTTGATGAGCCATGTAGCAGATGGAATCCCTTACTATTAGAAGGAGGGCATGGGACAGGGAAAAGCCACCTTCTTTGGGCCTGTGGTCAGCAAATGAAACTACAAGACCCACTTCGTCAAGTCAGAATTTTGAATTCCAGTCAATGCTCGGACAAAAGGCCTGAAGGGTGGGAGAGAACTTTGACTTCGACCTCAATGCTGTTGGTAGATGATTTACATGAAATAAGCGATGCCAATCACCAAAACCTTGGAGAAATAATTGATTGGGCAATCAATGCTGGTTGTCAAGTGGTGATAACCTCTAATGGATTTGAGCATCGCAAATTACCGCCATCTCGACTAAAGCATGTCTTAGTTGATTCAAGGTGGGTTTCGTTGAGGAGACCCCGAAAAGCCAGTCGAATGACATACCTGAGAGAAAGGTCTGCAACCAGACGTTTGCTCATCGATGATTCTGCACTTGCAGTTGTGGAGGAGTGCAGCCCAGGTGACTGGAGGTCTCTTTCACAATCGATTGAAGTTCTTGCCGAGAGTATTGAAAGAGGGGCTGCATTTGATTCAAGCGAAGATATTAGAAATATTTTCTCCACCATTCCTAATGAGCCTGAGGAACTCCATAGCGATGCTCAATTAGATTCTGCTTCACTTGCAACAGAGTTGATAGAAGAGGCCATTAAATCAGCAATTCATCTACCATTGGAACCAGATATTACATTGGTTTCATCGATGCAAGAAATAGTTGATGATGATTATCAAGTTCCTGATTTAATGCCTGCAAATTCTGAAACTGCGGTCAAGAACCTCCTTGACAGACACCTCGGCGAAGAATTGCGGAGAATGTCAGAACCGGTAGGAGATGCTATCGGTGTACATGAAAGAGAGCGTCATTTTATTGATGAAAGACGTACTCCAAGTTCTGATGAAATGATTAAAGTCAAAAACGACCTATCCACTCTTGATTTGCAAATTGATGCAAAATTTGATCTGGCCTATCACAAAGTCGCTGATGAAAAATCACAACTAATTACATTGCTAGATGAATTGCAATATCTATCTGAATCAATGATTAATGCAGGTGCAAGAGACCTTATTCGGATGGTTGACAGATTATATAACATCGAAATGCAATTGCATCAACTCGACCCAGAACGTTGGCCTGTTCCATCAATGCCGAAAAATAAGAGACGTGTGAGGCGGAAGATGCCTGAACCTGAAGTCGAGGAAACATTCAGCAGTCCACAGGCTGGAAACCGTTCTGTTGCAACGATTAGAACTTTGAGAATATTGCAACCAACTACTGAACAGATTTCGGAGGAAGAGTAATTGTCACGCAGTGGCTGGCGAAAAGAAAATGCATGGTGGCAGGAAGGGCTTCAATTCACATGTATTGAAGGCTGTGGAAAATGCTGCAATGAACCGGGTGGTATCGTTAATCTCTCTGTTGAAGATGCAAAAAAGTTGGCTCAATATTTTGAGATGACAACGAGTGATTGGTTAGAACGGGATTGTGTTCGTAAATTGGATGGCAAATGGGTCTTAAGAAGTAAAAAATCAGATGGTATCTGCATTTATCTCGATACAGAGATGAGTTGCACAGTTTATTCGGCTAAACCAAATCAGTGTTCGGCATTCCCTTGGTGGGGTGAAAATTTGCGCAGCGAAAGAACTTGGAAAAAGACTGCTCGCACTTGCCCGGGTTTAGAAATTCACGAAGCGCCCATTATTCCTGGAGAAATTATTAGCAAGTGGGTAGAAGCAGATAGGCACTCGTCCAAAGGCTTTCGACACTTGCCAGAATAAAGTGACTTTCCTGCTGCGCGGGTAGGATACACTTGGTGCATTTGCCACACCTTCTTGAAATTAAAAGCATCAAACTCAACAAATATGCACCGTGCTTATACCAAAGAGGCAAGTCGGCGGGTGCGAGGCAAGGAATATGTCAGATGATAGAGATTCTAAGAAGGTGCTTTTGGAACTCACGGAAGAACATCTTGACATCGGTATGCGGGGCATTCCAGTTGGTACCTGCAGAACAAGTTCGGTCAGTCCTGACGGAGGTGTTCATTACGTTGGCTACCCGATTGCAGCGGTAGCAGATAAGGACCCTGAAGATATTGTCTTCCTATTGTTCAACAAAAGGTTGCCTACTGAGGAAGAATCCATCGCATTTCGAAAAGATTTGTTTTCGAGAGCAACAATTCCTAATGGTTTAGTAAATATGCTTGAGAACCTTCCCCGTGATGGCCATCCGATGGATTGGTTATCAATCGGAATTCATGCTCTTGGCATGTTGGGTAAAACCGAAGATTGGGAGGAGGATGCACTCAACCTTATTGCCCAAATGCCTTACTTGATGGCTGCTATTTTCAGAATCCGAGGAGGAAGGAGTGGAAGTTTGCCAGATGTTGATCCAAATGTCGGAATGGTTGAGGCATTTGTTGCAATGCTTGAACCTGAACCTGAGCAAGTCGCAAACATGGTCAAAGTTTTACGAACATTTTTGGTGTTACACATGGACCATGGAGGAGGGAATCTCTCAACCTTTACCGGTAAAGCAGTCGCCAGCGGTCATGCTGACCTTTATGCATCAATGGCAGCAGCAATGAATGCTCTTTCAGGACCACTTCATGGTCGAGCCAATCAATCATGCCTTGAATTCGTTCAGAGAATCGGCACAAATGATCCAAAAAAGGTAGAAGAATTCGTCAGGACTGAATTAGCCGCTAAAAGACCAATATATGGTTTCGGCCATGCTGTCTTAAGGGTCGAAGACCCAAGGGCAACCTTCCAATTTTTATTAGGTGAGAAAATTTGCCCAGATGATGAATACTTCAGTATCATCCGAACTCTGCGAGAAGTCGCTCCAAGAGTGTTGAGGGAGAATCCGAGAATTAGTAACCCGAATGCAAATGTCGATATCGCATCTGGTACATTGTTAAACCATGTCGGCTTCAAAAAACCATCATACTATACCACCTTTTTCGGATGGGCAAGAGTGGTTGGAATTGGGGCTCAAATTGTCGATGAACGAACCATCGCACGCAATGGGAAGGGTATTCCAATCTATCGACCAAAGTACATTGCAATAGAGCAAGAATTAAAGTGATTATTTGTATTTCTGTGAAATGCTTGTATTCAGGCTTCTTCCGCCCCACCACGCTTAATGGCATCTTCTTGCTTTGCTACTCTTGTTCCTTCTTCAACATCCACCCAGTGCATCATAGCAGTACCAACTAGAATCAAAAGAAGAATCGAAAATACAGCGACTCTATCATCCATAGTTGTGGAAACTAGGAAGTAGACCCATGGGCCAATTACACTCGCTGCTTTGCCAATGAAACCGAAGAATCCAAAAAATTCTGTGGCTCTAGTTTCGGGAACCATCATCCCGAATATTGAGCGAGCCAAGGCTTGACTTCCACCCATCACAATTCCCACTCCCAGTCCAAGGAAAAGCCATTGGCCATCAATTCCAAGACTCAAAGGCTTCCAAACATTTTCTCTCAATGTTTCAGGCCAAGAATCCATTGTACCTTCACCAATTTGACTTGGGTGTTCTTTGCCATAAACTCGCTTTGGCCCAACTCCATCAGAAGCAGGCCCATCGGCGATGAAAAGCGTAAATTCAGTATCTTCGATAGCCGTAGATAAAAGTAGGATTTCGGAGGCGTTAATGCTAACTCCATTAGCAAGACCCCATGTAGAATTCCATTTCCTATGAACTCCATCATCTTCCAAGTCTAACTCATGACCATCTATCACTGAAATCTCGTAAGTTTGGCCACTTTCGACCCAATTTGCACGATAGATGAAATCCTCTTCTGCATCGGGCTCTAATGCACAAAAACCTGTAGCCATAGAAATAATCAAACACCAACCTACCAAACTGACTATCAGGGCTTTCTTGGTAGTGGTTTTTTCTGCCAAACGACTGAAGGCCATGGCGCTTGGGGCCGCAACAAATTGAATCATCAATATAACTACCATATTGGTAATCATTGAAACACCGAGCACATCCCCTCCAAATGCTCCAGCGATTGCAAGCACTGTTTGAATTCCATCATTGAACATCAAGAAGGCGATTAAGTAAATCACCAACATCTTGAACTTGGTCAATTCTCTAAATGTCTTCTTCAATTCCTTGAAAGCCATCTTAGTGATAGCAGCGGCTCTCATGCCCGTAATTGCATCTTTAATGACTGGTTCAGGAACATGCCTGAAGGTATAAACAGAAAATCCCCACCACCATATTCCAACTGATGCTAAAGATAACCTAATCATCAAATCAGAATTATCAGTTGCCATCAGCAGGCCAAGATGAACCGCTAGTAATAGACCGCCACCAATGTAGCCATAGGCGAAACCGCGACTGCTGATATCATCCATCAATTCTTCATCTCCCATATAGGGGAGTAAAGCATTGTAAAACACATTGGCACCAGCAAAACCGGTATTCGCAACGAAGAAACAGAGTAGCAAAAATAACCAGTCATAACCTCCAAAAAGGGCCGAAAAGAACATCATTACCGTTGCGCCTGCACCAACAATTGTATAGACTTTCAATAATTTCATCTTTATTTCCATTCGGTCTGCGATAATCCCCAAAAGAGGAGATGATAATGCTACCAATAGGGTGGAAAAACCAACTACGAATGCCCACATCCCACTAGCAGAAAAGTTAGCAAAGAAAGAATCTGGATTGTTTTTTAGAAATGTATTAATCAATGCCATAGCATAGATAGGAAGGATTGCAACTGTTATGCTCGTTGAAAAGGCAGAATTAGCCCAATCATAGACACACCAACCCTTGATTTTTTGCTTCTGTTCATCGGGGAGCCCCTTCATTTTCTGCTTAATGCTGACTGCGGTAGTTGTCTCAGTCATGCTGCTCTCCAAGCCTTGATGTACACCTCCAACAAATGAGTCTTCTGCTCAGCGTCCGGCTTGAGGTTCAATAACAAGACCCTGCATCAAATACCCGTTGATGGAATGACTTGGAGTCAGCCGACGGAGAATAGTGTCGCTTCTTTAGCCGAAGGCATAGAAAGATTCGATGGCGTTGAATTAGACCTCAGATTAACCTGTGACGGAGAATTAGTTCTACATCATGATAGAGAACTAGCAGTTCAAGGCACCACGCAATTCGTTGAGGATTGTACTTTAGATGAAGTGAAATCCCATGGCTTTGACTCCTTTGATGACTTAATTTCCAACCGTCAATTTCTCAAATCATGGACCGAGGAAGCGAAATTTGTTTGTCTTGAATTGAAAGTCCCTCACCCTGCTTCAAAGGCAGGAGGAGGATGGATGAATGCAAAAAAACGGGTAACTCATTTGCAGACTATCATGGAAAATACAATAGAAAAAATCTCTAGTGCAGAAATTGACCCCAATAACACTGTTTTCTATTCATTTCATAGTAAGGTTAACCAGGTTAACAATAAAATCGGGGGAGGATGGAATGCCTCTTCCCTAAGACCAGTTGTACCCCCATATGGCTCAGCATTTGTTCAAAAACTAATTTCATTACCTCAATTCATCTTTAATCCCTTATCGCGCCTGATTAGGCGTCAACAAAATTCAGGTTCCAAACTATTACCCGTCGCCATAGAATATTTTGAAGGTTGGACGCGCCACCTTCCACTCGGTAGAGCTGGCTCACTACAAGGAAAAGGCCTCCAAAGATTTAACCGATTGAGAAAGGGGTTGCCTGTTGTCGTTTGGCAAGTTGAAGAACGTCATGAAGAAATCCTACTCAATGCTGGGATGAGCCCGTTGACAGATGATGCTGACCCTTCCTCAGAGATTAGGAAAGATGGAACAAAGAGAAAATTCAGGCCTGCAACTATGCCCAACTCCAAGACGCCTTGGCATGAATTGAATGATTCCGAAAGAAAAGAACATATCTCAGAATGGAGGAAAAAGTGGAGTTGGGGAACTAGTCTTGACGTATTATCTAATCAATCAAGCAGCACTAGCCTCCCTTGGCAATCCACTAGAATGCTTGGCCACCGAGGTTGTGGCAAAAACTAAGTTTTTGAAGCACTGAATATTTTGTCTATTAACAATGCAACTTCAAACAATAAAAGCATTGGTGCAGCCACCAAAATCATCGATAATGGGTCTGGGGGGGAAAGCAATGCACCCATCACAATCGAGGCAAACCAAACATGCTTACGGTGGTTCCTGATAACCCTTGATTCAACTGCCCCTGAACGTATTGCAACTAGAGTAACAAGTGGAGTTTGAAAGGCGATAAGGCCGGCAAAACACAAATTGATAATGAAGCCAATGAAGGCTGATAATCTCCAAGTTGTATCAAGTCCAGCAGCAGCAGCATCAGAAGCAAGGTACTCCAGTACCAAAGGAATGATGAAACTCAAAGTCCACCATTGAGAAAGGATTACCAAAAATAAGATTCCAGTCAGAGTCAATAATACAGCCAAACCGGGTTTAGGGATTTCCAAGTCTGCCTCGGCGATTCTTGCCTTCACTGCTGGATGACGGAATCCATTCAAAGATGCATCGATAACCAATAATATAAAACCGATTGAGAGGCCAGCGAATGCAGCGATTCTAAGTTTTAATGCTAGCAATTCAATCGGGGAAAGGATGACTACATCGGTGCCTTCTGGAACAAAGCCCGAACCTTCAACCAACCATGAAATCACGGTGCCTGCGAATGGAAATGCCAACATAAATCCAAACAAAAAAAGGCTGAATAGAATATACATTCTGTTCTTCAAATGATGACGGATGGATACTAATATCTGCCCACCGGGGCTTTCGAGTAAATCCCTCGTGGAATCCTCAAGACTTTGCTCCTCTGGAACAGCCATCAAGTCAACCGGAGCAGGTAGTTCACATCAAATCGACGGAATCAATCTCCTAAGGAAGGTAGGCTGGGGAGGCTGGGTAGAGAAGGAAGTGATGGAAGTGAAGCAACAACAACTTCTTCCTCCTCTTCAACTTCTGGAAGTTTTGGCAAAGCAGGAGGGGTTGGAGGCAATGGGATTGGCTCATCAAGAATTGCTTCTGGGATAACACCGGGTTTTGAGCCGGATGAAAACACATCCATTCCGCCACTCACCATTCTCACTACTGGCTCTTGTACATCCTCAGGTTCATTGAGTTCAATGGACTCTTCAATTAACTCGCCAATATCGGATTCATTATTCTCGGTTTTAGGAAGGGGAACAGGAGTGGTTAAAGGAACATATTCTGTTGGCAATAAAACTTCTCCTTCGATCTTAGGGTTTTCAGCAACTACTCTTGCCGCCTCTTCTCCGAACTCACCCTTCGATAAAGCACCCAATGCACCGCTGATTGCATCTTCACTCTGAGCTGCCATCTCATCAACTATTCCAGCCACAATCGACGCAGTAGTTGGATTGATTGTGGTTGAAGTGGACGATATTGAAATTGCTTGGGATTCCATCGCTAAGCGCATGCTCTCTTCGTCTCCAGCATCTGGAACATGCATTTGAGGCCGAAATCTTTGGCCCCACCATCCGGCCATAAAACCACAAGCAGAGAGAAAAAGTAAAGCCCAATCTTGAACACTGTAGGTGTGTTTTGAGCCCCAGATTACTTGGCCGCTGGCATCACCAAATAAGTCAATTAAGAAAGGGAGGCCATAGAATTTCATTCCCCAATGGCCTGGCCAAGGGGCGAAATGGATGTTTACAATTGTGAAAAACAATAACATGCCGCCAATCCAATGACCAACCATCCCAACAAGGGGATTGCGTCGCTCTCCCTCTATCACGTCTGATGCACCAACCTCATCCCTTCATCAATCCTTTCCATCATCAACGAGAGAGTTTTTCAGCAGCATTAACTGTATTTGACATTAACATAGCGATAGTCATCGGACCGACTCCCCCTGGAACAGGAGATAGTATAGACGCTACTTCTGAAACATCCGGATCGACATCTCCAGCAAGAGACCAACCTCTTTCTCGAGAAGAATCTTCAACTCGGTTTACACCTACATCAATAACCACTGCGCCATTTTTTACCCAGTTATTCTTGACCAATCCGGCAACTCCTACAGCCGCAATTAAGACGTCTGCTTGTTGACAATGTGATTCAATGTTTTCAGTTCTACTGTGAACAATAGAAACTGTGGCGTTACTGCCTTTTGCAGCCAACATCAAGGAAAGAGGCATTCCGACAATTCTACTTCGACCAATTACCACGGCCCGCTTTCCAGTCAAATCCACATTTGCCCATTCTAGCATTCGCATAACACCTGCAGGAGTGCAGGGTAAATGACCATCCATACGTCCTTGAACTAAGCGTCCAAGGTTCACAGGATGGAAACCGTCAACATCTTTGTTAGGGTCTATCATATCTGTCAAACTCAATTCATCTAAGTCATCTGGTAAAGGTGATTGAACGAGAATACCATGGACAGCATCATCAGCATTTAGTTTTGAAAGTAAATCCCTCAATTCGATTTCAGAAGCATTTGCGGATAAAGAATGTCGAGTTGAGACGATTCCTAATCGTTCACATGCTCTCTCTTTTGCGCCAACATAAATCTTGCTCGCTGGATCTTCTCCAACGATGATAACAACCAAGTGAGGATTGACTCCTTTTGATTTCAAAGATGAAATCCGTTCTTTCAAATTAGCCTCGACATTCTCCGCACATGCCTTACCGTCAAGACTCTTTGCGGCCATGCTCACGCCACTAACAATTCTCTCTTGACCCTACCGCACAATCCGTTTACTTCAAAAACGCCTTTCACCGCCCCTTGGCCACAGCCTGTGTTGCATAGCTGGTAGTGCGGCGGATTTGTAATCCGCAGGCCGGGGGTTCGAGTCCCCCCGCAGGCTCTTTGATTATTGGTGATATTAGCAAGCATGCTAAGTATCGCATTGCACACAATGCTCAACCCCCGCAGGCTCTTTGATTATGGATGATATTAGCAAGCATGCTAAGTATCGCATTGCACACAATGCTCAACCCCCGCAGGCTCTTTGATTATTGGTGATATTAGAAGCATGCTAAGTATCGCATTGTGTACAATGCTCAACCCCTGCAGGCTCTTTGATTATGGATGATATTAGCAAGCATGCTAAGCATGTATGCGTGGAGGTTGTACCCAGAAAAAAAAGGTGCGCCTTGGGAAACTCTATTAACGGATTTTTGGAATTTATATTTGTGCCCAAAAACTGGACGCCTGATGGTATGTCCCCGAGTGACCTTGCAGATGGAGACCTGTACCACCGCTCACTCTACGCAGAGGGAGATATCGAACAACCGCTTGGTTGGCACCGCGACAGTATCGCTAAACTGGTCCAAGCAGCTGCTAGCAGAATATCAAATGGCGATATTGTAGTTGATTACGGCACTGGAACTGGTGGTTCAGCAATTGAGTTACTCAAGATTCTAGACTCCCGTGGAATACAAATCACACTCGTTCTTGTTGACCCACTGCCCTCCTGGTTTTCCAAAGCGTGGGAGTTGCTGCATCAGCGCAGTAATGTCGAATTTAGGCTCTCCTTCGATTACGATTCTAAGTTAGGAAGAAAGAGGTTCTTTACAGTCACTGAACTTCTTGATGGTCGCCTAGCCGACCTGATTATCTCCTCAAGTACATTGCACCTGATTCCATCTAAAACAATCCCCTCATTGATAGAGGAAATCCATGCCGGTCTTGTACCAGGGGGTTGGTTCATCTGGGACAGTGGCGATATCGATGTGCCGACTCGTCCCTCTTCCTCCTGTCTTTTGCATGACCCCTACCGTGGTGTACATGCCAAGGCTGTTGTATCCGCTGAGCATCAAGATGCACTCTCAAGTCTTGATGATGAGATGCAGGCTCAGCGCATCTTGCAAAATACGGGCCGGATATTCCCCACACCGCCGACAGTTGACATTATTACCGATGCAATGGATGATGTTGGATTCCAGAGTGAATACTCGACGCTGGAGGTCAGTATGACTGATACTGATGCACTACGATTTATCCTTGTGCCTCGTTTGGCTGCGGTTGCGGCTGGGATTAAGGATGAGGCAGCGCGGACGGCTTTGATCAAGCGTTGTCTGGATGAGACGCTGGACGAATTACGCGCATCCGGACAGGCTGATGAAAATGGATACCGTTCTCACTGGACCTATGGTGAGCATCAGAAACTATCATGAAAACGCCTCATCACTATCTGGAATGGCATTCAGGTGATGACCATCTCATTACCACACAATGCTCAACCCCTGCAGGCTCTTTGATTATTGATGATATTAGCAAGTCTGCTAAGCGCGTGTGCGTCTGTATTGGTAGATAATGTTCAGCACACGCTAAGTATCGCATTGCGTACAATGCTCAACCCCTGCAGGCTCTTTGATTTCTGAAGAATTGGGTATTGTGTGTTGTCCTCGCCCCCTAAGGGGGCGTGGCTTTGGATGCCTACATTGATAGGGGTTCGGTGACCCCCGTAAAGTCAGAGGCTTGCCCATGCGTACCAGAATTTTGATTGGACTGTTGTTTTTGACAGCAGCTTTTGCCCCACTTGCGACTAACCAAATCCCACTTGGAATTGATGAAGTTTTCACTTCAGAAACAAATGAGGACCCCCGAGAACTCACTAAAATTAATGTATTACCAGGAACACGAACTGTGAACAATGCAGGTGGCCGTGCCCCTTGCCCAACTATCCAAACCGATGCTGGAATGACCGGTGATGCTGGAAATGAGAGTAATACATCTAGACCTCTTGGACAAAACCCAACAACCTCGAAGACCGGCTGTATGGATGCAACTGATAGTTCAGATTGGTATTCATTCTCCTATACCCAAGGCAAGGACATCGATATCGAATTAGTTGTTCCAGCAGGTGCTGATTTCGACTTATACTTGTACGATGATGCTAATCAATATCTAGCGGACTCTTCAGAATATAACGACCCACTTGAGAAAGTAACCAGTGTTGGCTCACAAATTTCAGGGGTTGCAGGAACATACTATATCGCCCTCTACATGTATAGTGGTGATGGAGGATATACAGTTCGAACTTGGACAAATAATTCCCCTCCTGCACCTGATTTACTGACTACTGCAATTACCTCCCCAAGCCGTGGTAATGCAAGCGACGTAGTGGATATCGCATACACAATTGAAAACAAAGGAAATGATAACAGCAGTAATTTCAATGTAACTTTCATTCTATCAGAGGATGAAATATATGACTGGTCAGATACTCTTCTATCTCATGGAGAGAATCACACAAATCTTGGTGAAAATACCAGCCTAAACAATACTGCTACCATTACAATCCCTTCCACTCTTGCGAATGGCTCCTACCATTGGTTAGTTTGGCCGGATGCTTATGGGACGATTACAGAAAAGAATGAATCCAATAATATGATGGCAAGCCCAGTGAAGATGACGGTTGGGGAATCCTGCGAAGATTTCCACCCAAGTGGACAAGATGATGCAAGTTCAGGCCAAGATGCAGCAACAAATTGGAGTGATGTTACAACTGCCACCGGAGATAATTACACAGGAATGATTTCTGGGTGTATGGATGGAAATGATGGAAATGACAACTACCGCTTCGATGTACCCATCAATCACGATTTGGAAGTTGTTTTGACTAGTCAAGGAGATGACAGAGGATACATAGATATCCTTTCCTCAAATGGTTCATATGTTGATTACGACTACTCTTGGAATACCTCCACTAAGAGTGCAGCAACCTCGGGTGGAGACTATGACGGTGATGGAGGCACATTCTTCGTCAATATCAGCCATTCAGAAGGAGCAGGGAACTATACTCTCGATGTATGGACCAACTATAGTGCTCCTGCCCCGAACCTATTCGTCGAGGATGTTAGCGGTCCTCTTACATCAAACCCAGGGGATTCAATAACAATCGACTTTGATATCAGCAACGATGGCAAGGTTGACTTGAGCAATTCAGCACTTGTCAGTGCGTGGCTATCAGTAAGCACCGATTGGTCAGAGTACGACCATGAAATTGGTAATACGACCATCTCATCAGTAGTTGTTAATGGTACAACAAATGGTCAAATCAATGGCCTTGTCCCTCAGGATATTATTGAAGGAAATTACAGCATCATCGTCATTGTCGATGGTGATGAAATGATTGATGAAGTAAATGATGATGATAACACTGGAATAGCCGACGATCAAGTGCAAATCGGTTCAATCCCTTCAGGATGTTCAAGCCAAAATGATGCCCTATCTGGCGGTGATGCTGGTAATGATGCTAATAATGCATATGACCTTGGCGCAGATGCCTCAGTTGAAGTCATCGGCTGTCTCGATAAAAATAGTGATGCTTCAGATTTCTACAAGGTAACTATGAGTTCAGGGATGGACATCTCTGCAATCCTAATTGTTGCACCAAGTTCAGACTTCGACTTGGAGTTGAATAATGCTCAAGGTCAATTGATTGGCCAAAGTTGGGGAGCGGGCAGCAATGATGAAGATGTTGCGAGTGATGATGGGGCTGGCGGGGTATTCTACATTGAAGTAATAGCCTGGTCTGATGCAGGTGAATACCGATTGATAATCAACGATGCCAAAAATCAAGTCACACCAGTATTCACCTGTGGCCAACAGATGGACCTTGGATTGAATGGAGATGCCAGCGATGCTAGCAGTAACCCAACTGCCTTAGGAGATAATCCAATGCAAATTGGAATGGGCTGCCTAGATGGCAACGATGTTGCTGATGCATATGGCTTCTCTTTGACAGAGCAACAGAATATTGAAATCACCTTTTCACAAGATGGGGAATCAAACTTTATGGTCGCTCTTTACGAAGGAAATAATTTCATCGAAAGTTGGGATAACACTACTGCCCTGGTAGAATGGGAGACTCTTGGTACCGAGCGTGAAGGTACCGATTCATCCTACCGCATAGTCATCGGAGCCAATGGTGGAGTGGGCTACTACAACCTTAGCATCACCACAACTGATGCTGCTGCTCCTGATTATGTAGCGGATGCAGTAAACTGTCCTATCGACCTCATCAGTGGAGAAGAGGGATACTTTGGCTGGGAGTTCTCCAATATCAATGGAGTATCACAAGGCCCAGTTTCATTCAGTATTTCTCTTCTTGATGAAAATAGTCAAGTAATCGCAGTTCTTTACAATAGTAGTGCAATTTTGGATTCGAGTAATGCAGAGATGGAAAGCGGAAGTTCATCCTATGGATTCCCAGAAGCGATGGAAAGCGGGTCATATTCCTGCCAACTTGAAGTTGACCAAGAAATGCTAATCGTTGAAGATAATGAAAGCAATAACATCATCATAGGAAATTCATTCAACATCACCAATTATTGGGACCTTTGGGCAAATGACATAGACCAAGATGGATACAATACCACCGATACTGGCGATGGAATAGTTGATGCTTGTCCTGAATCATTTGGAGAATCAACGGGAGACGGATATGGTTGCCCAGATATTGATGCAGATGGTTGGTCAAACGCTAACGACATCATGCCATTAGATGCAAGCCAATGGGTTGACAGCGATGGGGATGGCTATGGTGATAATTTGACTGGCACCGATGGCGACCAATGTCCAGATGTTGCCGGAGTCTACAATGGCGAAGGTGGACAAGGCTGTCCACTTGCAGGTGCTGTTGACACTGATGGAGACGGAGTCTTCGATGAAATGGATGATTGCCCAGAAACTCCTGTCGGAGATGAAGTAGATGTCAAGGGCTGTACAATTATAGATAATACTGGCAACAATAGCAATGGCGGGACGGACCCCGGAAACCAAGGTGGCGATGAACCAGATGATGTCATAGATGAGCCAGATGATGGAGATGGTTCAGCCGAAGAGGAAAATGATGCCGCACTAGGAGATAATGTTCTCGGACTTTCTGATGATGAAACTCTGAAATATGGAATGCTGGGTGGAGCAATCTTAGTAGTTTTACTTCTCCTAGTTTTGATACTACGTGGCCGTGGTGGCGATGATGATGAATTAGTAATCAATCAAGCATTCAATACTGGTTTAATGAATGGAGACCCATATGGTGGAGTAGCAGCTCGCACCCCAGAGGCTATGGCATATGAGCAGCAATTGATTGCTTCTGGATATGATGCAGCAACAGCAAGAGCATATGCTGACCACTATTTTAACAACCAGTGAATCGATCATATCGGATGAAAAACCCCTTAATTTGGGGATTGCTTGAAGGGGTGACACTACATGGATGAGCACATGCAGAGCGTAAATAGCGAGAAATCTCTCCAATTAGGAGTTGATTTCGCAGTTAATCTGCTCAACCCATTAGCCTCCAAAAAATCTGGTGATGATCCCATCTTTTTTTGGTTCAGCAGATATCTTTCTGCTCGTGATGCTGGACGTGATGCTGTAAATGGAACGCTTGGCTCTTTGCTCGATAATTCAGGCAACCTAATGTTGAATAGAACCGTCATTGATTCCCTGAGAAAACAAAAGGGTCACGATATGGCCGGTTATGCGCCATTAAGAGGAATTCCTGAATTTAGAGAATTGGCGATTGATTTAGCCTTGGGTGAACATCGCAAAGATATCCCAGCATCCGCTCTTTCAATAGCAACCCCTGGAGGATGCGGTGCCCTATATGCAGCAGCAAATAACTTTGCAGACCCAGGAACGAAAGTTCTGTTACGAGACCTTCATTGGGCGCCATACCAGACAATCTTGGCTGAAAATCAATTGACTAGCACAAGTTATCCACTTTGGGGTTCAGGTCTAGAACTTCAATTAGCACTTGAAGAACTGTGTCAAAGTCAGAAGAGGATTCTCTCATGGCTGAACGACCCTGCGCACAATCCAACTGGATTGACGTTGACTTCACAAGAAAGAGAACAAACTCTCAATGCTTTCATAGATTCTGCAAATAAGAATCCAAGCATTGGCCACACACTTCTAATCGACTCTGCCTACCATCTCTATTCAGAAGACCCACACGCTTGGGCGAGGACAATTTCAAAACTCCACGACTGGCCGAGCAATTTCCTGATCCTCTTTGCCATTTCATGTTCAAAATCTCACACAATCTACGGCATGAGAACTGGTGCAATTGTTTGCCTACATCCAAATCAGAAATTCTTGCAAAAATTGGATGAGGTTATCCTCCATACTGGAAGAGGTACTTGGAGCGCAGCACCTCGGCTATCACAAGTTGCACTTGCCCAAATCCATGCGCAATGTGAAGATGAATGGTGTGATGAAAAGGATACACTGAAATCAATCTTGAAAGCACGAAGAAAAGCATTCAATGAAGAATTGGACAAAGTTTCTCTCAAAGCATTACCAAATCACGATGGTTATTTCGCCTTCATCCAATGCCAAAACCCAGAAGCAGTGTGTGAATCTTGTGCTGCAGAAGATGTATACCTAGTTCCCCTAAAAGGCGGAGTTAGGATAGGTATCTGTGCAATACCGAGTGATAAGATGGCTAGAGTTGCAAATGCTCTGGCAAATGCTTTGAGGTGAAAACTTGCAGCACTTGCGCACTAATTTGCTCCTAACATCCATAATTTGCTTGGTGATTGGTGCTATGTTTATCATTTCAAAGGAAGACCTTGGGATATCCATTGGAGCACCTATTTCTTTGCTAGGAATGGTCATTTTTATGTGGGGTATTTCAATCAATGAAGAAAATGCAGTTTGGTCAAAAGAAAAGATTGCAAATTGGATTCCTGATGCTGAAGAAATGGCAGAGGCTGGACGAATAATGTACAGAGTTGATACAACGCTTGATGAGCCAATAATAACTACGGTACTATGTGGGTCATGTGGAAATATAAGCGAACAAGAGGGAGTGAAACCCAAGACCTTTACTTGTCCAACATGCTCTAAGGAATTATGGCAAGAAGAAGAATAACATGAAGCCTTTTCACAAATTGATGGCTTAGGGCTTGTTCTCCATTGAAGGTGCATTTTGGCGGAGTTGTTGAAGAAAAGGTCATGACTTGCATTCGGCTCGAAGCCAGCATGGGCAGCCACTCACTGAGTAATCCACAGCGCCGCCTATTACGGGCGATGCGGGAATCTGGTGCTCAAACTACTTGGTCAATAGCTTCAATTCTAGAGGAATGTGGATGGAGTGACCAAGCCCAAGCAGCAGGCGCAGCCCTAGGTTTGGTAGAAGCAGGATTTGCTGATGTAGACAAAAAAAGCGCCGTAAAATGGACTCTCGGTCCAGAGGGCAAAGCCGCTCTAGAAAACGGATTGTTAGAGGCGCGCCTGTGGACTTGGCTCTCAAATGCCAAAGAAGACCAGTCCTACATGCAAGATTTACAATCTTCAGGCATCGTAGAAAAACACGAAACAGGAATCGGAGTTGGCCTATTGAAAGGCTTAGGAGTGGAAATAGTATCAGGTTGCCTAGTAATTCCCACAGATAGTATGGCAGAAGAAATTATCCAAGAGCGTTATGACTTCCTTTCCAATATCGTTGAAGGCCCCCTATTAGACTATTTCAAAGGGCGAAAAGGATTACTCCAATCCTCTGAATCAACAAGCAGAACATGGACGATAACAGAAGCAGGCTCGAATGCGGAAGACCTCGATGAAGTGGACGAAGTCGTTGAATTAACTCCAGAAATGCTACAAGGTGAAGAATGGCGAAATATGACTTTCAAATCATTTGACCAGACTCTTGAATCAACTACTCCAACCACCGGTAAACCTCACCCAATGCAATCTCTGATCGAGCGGGTTCGTTCGGTATTTTTAGAAATGGGCTTCAGTGAAATAGATGGAGATTACGTCCAAAGTGCCGGTTGGAATATGGATGCATTATTCATCCCTCAAGACCATCCGGCCCGTGAAATGCAGGACACTTTCTATCTCGATGAACCAGCATCTTTGGAAATTGATGAAAAGAATCTCAAGCAATGGAGAGAGATTCACCAACATGGGGGTGACACAGGCTCAACTGGCTGGGGTGGTGAATTCAGTGATGAGATTGCACGTAAGGGCTTACTTCGCACTCACACTACGGTAAATACCATCAAACACCTCGCAGATGCTCCTGATGAACCATGCCGTGTATTCGCTGTTGGTAGAGT
>LWDU01033365.1_pt2 | contig 48686 bp, 38 predicted proteins | sample 727161 | NCBI WGS metagenome assembly LWDU01 (sample SAMN04566230, study PRJNA314399) | hydrothermal vent metagenome | isolation source: deep sea hydrothermal plume seawater | place: Mexico: Gulf of California, Guaymas Basin | collected 2004-07-11
CATCATCGTACCCGCACTAATGGTCGGCATGTTTTTTGGGCGCATTGGCTGCTTTATGAACGGATGTTGTTATGGTGGACTCTGTGATGCCCCCCTCGGTGTTTCTTTTCCTGCAGGCAGCCCGCCTTATATGCGTCATGTAGATGAAGGCTTGATGTTTGATCTTCCGCTGCAAGACAAGTTAGGCCTCATCGCCAACGTGGCACCGCGGGGCAAATGGCAATGGGCTCTGACAGTAACCGCTGTTGAACCCAGCGGTGTGGCAGCGAGTACCGGAATTACCGTGGGGCAAGCCTTACTTATTAAACAAAGACGTGATGATCGCGCCTGGATGGAATACATTCATCGTGGCCTATTCAGTGAAGACATGTTCTGGCTCTACACTACTGAAAACGAAAACAGCAATCTTATTGGCACCATTACCGTTGACGATATGCCATCGCGATCACTTAATATTTATCCGGCGCAGCTTTTAAGTAGTATTACGGGAGGAATCATATGTGTAGCCCTCCTCGGGTTTTATCGAATTCGAAAACGCGACGGCCAAGTTGTTGCGCTGTTTCTCACGCTCTATGGTTCCGCACGGTTTCTCTTGGAACTCGTGCGAACCGATGAACTCGGACAACTCAATACCGGACTCACCGTTTCACAAATCGGCAGCATTGTTGCGCTAGTGATTGCAGCAATGTTATGGTGGCATACCTCGCGCGGTAAACACGAATTGGCCTACCCGTTACCGCAAACCGAAGAAACCTAATCAGGTGAGCCACCGCGGTTATGTTTGTACCGGCGGGCAGTTAGTTTGACTTCCAACAAATCGTTTTGCGGCGGGTTTTTGGCAATAAAATTCACTCCGACAATGTAATATTCCAGCATATAAATTGACTTATTTCCTTCGTAATACAAAGATAGTAATTGCTAGTTTGAGTTCCATTGCAAGCATTTGCGATAATTCTGGAACTTTTCGAGGCCCACTGGTGTCAAAGGTATTGGAAGCAAATTGTCTGACGATAATAAAGAATTAATTCGGCAAGCGGCGGAGGGTTCGAGCCAAGCGTTCGAACTGCTCATAACACCGTACACCAGTCGACTCTTTAATACGCTGATGCATATTCTGCGATGTCGCGAATCTGCGGAAGACGTTATGCAAAATGCTTTGTTTAATGCGTATTTGAAACTTGATACCTATCGAGGGGACAGCGCCTTTTACACTTGGCTTTATCGCATCGCTGTTAACATGGCGCTGAGTTATCGCCGAGCAGCAAAACCCGTTGTTTCCATAAACCAACAACAAGAAATGACTGGACAAGAAGTTATCGATCAAAACGAAGCAGTGGGCGAAGCGCTAGAACGAGAAGAACGTGCCGCTGTACTACACGCAGCGATTGGCACTTTGTCCGAACAATATCGAAGCATCATTATCCTCCGCGAAATTGAAGGTTGTAACTACGATACAATTGCCGAAATTCTATCCATCAGCTCTGGAACAGTCCGCAGTCGACTGCACCGCGCTAGATTGCAACTAAAAGAAAAACTATTACCGCTTCTGAACGAGCACCCTTCCCTGTCATGAACGACCAAATCAACCCAAATCACGAAATCGATAGCGAATTGCTGAGTGCTTATCTTGATGATGAGCTCACCACCAGCGAACGCGCTATCGTAAAACAGGCGCTCGAGAAAAGTCCCCCGTTGCGCGAATCGCTACAAGAACTCAAAATCATTAGCGATGAAATACAATGTCTTGCTGTTGAGTTCCACCCCAATGAACAACAACTGCTTGAGACCGTCATCACAAAAATCCGCGATCGTAATCTAAGTGTCCACGGTCAAGCACCTTATTCCAATGTAAAAATTCCCGCCATGGCCCGGGGATGGAAACAACGCCTACAAATTCCCGCCTTGCTTGCCTTAACGGCGGGTGTGCTCGCAGTCCTGACGCTACAGTTTATGCCTAATGATCAATCTATGACGCTGGTTCAATCGGAAATGGCTGATGAATCTCCCTCCGTTGAGAGTGATGATCGAGCAGAAAATAACGCCCGAGAACTGGAGTCCGCGGCGGACGATAGTCCGGCAATAGAAGGCGCGGGTGCTCAAATGGGCGGCATGGGCGGAGGAGGCGCTCTCGCCGACAAACGTGCTATGCAAGAAAGCCAAAAACATCGTGACAATGCTAATAACCTGGCCGCGAGACAAGCTGATGATGTCGCCGTTGACCCCGCGGTACCAGCACAAACTCGAGCGAGTTCCTTTCCCAGAGCCCAAGCTATCTCCGAAGGAGAACTGGGGCTCAATAAATCAGCGGAGGACAAAACAGACGTTGCCGACGTTACTTACCACATTCAAGTAAAACAAAAAGATCTGCCGACACTGCTCGGGTTACTTACCACCCATCAAAACCTCGTTCAAAACATACAACAGAAAAAAGTTGTTGGGCTCAGCTTCGGTGATGAAAAGAATCTCGCTGAAGCATCAAAGCAACTTGTGTCGCCCGGCGAATCAAAAGAAAACAGGGTGCGGAAATCCACCGTTAATCAAATCGTTATGTTCCGATCAAACGCAAGCCAACTCGCGGTACTCGTCGCCGTACTCCAAAAAAACCCCGAGGTTGCCCTCTCGATGAACCACTTGCAGCGACGTGCATTCGGGAATAGGCTCACGACTGAAATCAAAGATGCACCGAGTGCCAAGGTCAAAAATCAAGGCGCAACTACTATATTGTCCGATACTATCTTTTCCATCCAAGTCATCGCGACACCTTAAATCGGCAACTATCTCTTCGTAATTGCCGGCTGACACTCTGTTTTTCGGCGCTATCGACAAGTTATCCCCACGGGTTCTACGACCGGCGACTAAGACTTAAGGCGATAAAAACAGACGTTCCAGGACTGCTCGCACCCGTTGCTTTTACTTTTGGCAACAACTGCTAATCTGACTGTTCTAAATCGCGGCAGCTTTTCGGCTGGGCTTTCTGAGTTTGGTGATAACCTATGATTTTTCCCAAGAAACAACCGACTAAAACTATAAAACAGGAATTATATCGGATGATACAAGGCGCATTGTTTGGACAGGATGGCGGAGATGATGAATATCTTGAACCTAATGATTCTGAAAGTTCCAACGACAAAGCTGACGGCAGTTTTGAGCCAGTTGAATCTATCGATCAAGATGTAACAAGTGAATCCGCTGAAGCCGACGCGACAGCAGCGACGCAACCAATCGAAGCTGTCGAGGCTCTCGAAGAAGTGGTTGCGGCGGCAGCTACGGAAACGGTTGAAAGTATAGAAATTGGAGCGAGTGATTCCAGCGCTACGGATGATTCCTTCGATTCCAATCTACTGCAAGCGACATCAGCTCCATTTGTCGGTGCGTGGCAAGCCCTTGTTAGCCAAACCAACTGGGAAAAAGGCAAAATCATTTTAGATTGGCGCGAAGCACTCGTCGCCGCAGATGCTCCAGTCCATGAATATTCCGACGAATCCTGGGCGAGTCTTGTTGAACACTCTGTCACCGGACAACATGTCGGAAGACTGCGACGGGTTTATCAACAATTCGGTACAGTCCAAAATGACTACGCCAACCTATCTTGGACTCATTTCCAAATGGCTATGGATTGGTCCGATGCAGAAATGTGGCTCGAGGGCGCTGTCCAAGAAAAGTGGTCTGTTTCTAGCATGTGTGAGAATCGTTGGGAAGCGACTGGGGCGGCGGCCAGTGACAAGCCGCAAGAAAGCGATATCATTTATGCTGAATTAGACGAAGATACCGTCGCTCCGTTTCAACCGGTATCCGAACAAAAATCCTCAACCTACGCTCCCGGCGACAGCACCATTCGGGGATCCTATGACCAAGCTTCTGGCACTCAAAGCTTCGAAGGCCCCGACTTTGGCGATCGATCCTATCAAAGATCTGCAGGTGCTAATGCTCCTAGCGACAGTCTTGATGGTGCGCCACGAGTGGTTGCTGACGATGAGTCTGCAGTAACTGTGCAACCATTTAAGGATTTAGCCGACCTGCCTGATGACCTACAAGGCTAACCACTGGGATTCCGTCAACGAAGAAACGGTGGTTGGCCATCTCAACGGACTCATCCAAATGATCCAGTCCAACAGCGAGTAGCACTACTACTTCATGTAATCAGCGACTTTGACATCAGCGGTATATAAATAATGACTTTCAATATTCGCACCATGACCAGTGATGATCGGCATGACGTGGCCGAGTTGATTTATATTTCCATCAATCATTGGTACCAAGTTCACGGGATGCCTGCCATTTTTACCGGTGGCCCTGCCGTTTGTAATATCTTCTTTGACACTTACGAAGCCCTCGATCCCCAATGCAGTATTGTTGCCGTCGATGATGAAACCGGAGTTGTTATAGGGTCCTGCTTTTATCATCCTCGCGAACACCACGTTTCACTGGGAATCATGACGGTACACCCCAATCATTTTGGGGCTGGAGCTGGCAGAGCACTGTTGGATTGGATTGTCGATTTATCTAATTTACAGAACAAACCTGTTCGCTTGACGCAGAGTGCGTTGAACGTCGACTCGTTTTCGCTCTATAGCAAAGCGGGATTTGTGCCGCGGCATGCCTATCAAGATATGATTTTGGAGATTCCAGCTAATGGATTAGACTTTGCTTGTGACGTTGGCAACGTACGGTCAGCGACCATGGCAGATATTCCCGCGTTGGTTGAACTTGAAATGCAAGTCGCGGGGATTTCACGAGCGCAAGATTATGAGTTTTTGATTTGTAACGACGACGGCAATTGGCACTTATCCGTATACGTCTGTCCCAAGTCGGACAAGCTGTTAGGGTTTCTGGGTTCCTGTTCACACTTGGCGACTAACCTGATCGGGCCTGGAGTTTCACTAGACGAAGAAACGGCGATAGCTTTGTTAGCGAGCGAGCTTGACCGCCAACGGGGAAAAACACCTGTATTTTTAGTGCCTGTGGAAGCCGAAAAGATCGTTCGGAAGGCATATGCCTGGGGCGCCCGCAATTGCGAAATGCATTTTTGCCAAGTCCTCGGAGACTACAAGCCATTCGCCGGTGTCAACATGCCCACGTTTATGCCCGAAACTGGGTGAACGTCTGTTTGTACGGTGCCGCACAAATTCACGTTTAGAAATTCCAGTCTATGCCAATATAAGCACCGTGCATGATCAAACTGCCGTCGGAAGTCACGGGTTGACCTAACGCCGCTTCAGCAAAACTTGCTGGTATCTGATCCGTAGCAAATGCCATCCCAGTCACTCCCATGACACGATAGCCCGCAGTCAATTGACAGCTTGGTGTCAGCAGGTAATCAAAGCCTAGCTCTAGCTGTCCTAAGAATGACATGTCCGTTTTCTTAGAGTATTCGTTGAAGTCGTCGCGCCAGTTCATAATGGCCGGATCTTCAACAAACGCGTGACCCGCAGCACCAAGTATTTTCGTACGATGGTCAATGGCGTTAAAAAACACACCTGTCTTAACGCCGATGTGATAGATCATTTTTCTTCCTTTTCGCTTGGTCCACAGCGCCCCGACTTGAGCACCAAACAAGTGATTATCATCTGACACACTATAAGCCACATCATCAATATTTAAGTTGAACCGATCATCCGCTTTGAAATATCGAAAGCCTGCCAGCAACCGCACCGATTGCGTGCGGTCTTTGTTATACATGTCACTAGTAAAATTCCATTCTACGTTGTGGTATTCAAAGGTGCGTGTCAGCGACTGGGTTGCCGAATTATTGAAAACTGCGGACAGTGGATTGCCAAAGCCGTTATAGCTCAAACCCGATATGTTCAGCAGGGAATTGAGTTCACTACCAGCGTCATTAGCCACCGCATTGTCACCTCGAGTAAACAAGCCCCAATAAACCATTTCTATCCGCTGGGTCTTGTCTTCGAGTGTCTTGCCAAGCGAAATTTCTACACCACCGGATGTATCCATGTCGGCGTCGCGTGTGCTCAATACGGTTTCACTCGCTGCATTACTTGTTAAAGCTTGATTCGTCGCATTGTCTCGCATCATGACCAAGCCCCTCACTTGTAAATTCAGTGATTTGGGTAGGTTTTGAAATGGAAGTAAGTTGGTCCGCGATGATACCCGTTCTGGGCGATTAGGTCGATGAAAGCGGTCCGTGTTTCCAATAGTGATGTACTCGTGTTGGGTTGGCGGTATGACTGCCTGAGACGGTAACGCATGTACTGGCCGTGAAGGTCGTTCATTGGGATTAAATAAACTCGGCTCTTGCGTTTGTTGCCCCACAACGTCTGTACCAAAACTACATATAACCAAGAACAACAGGCTTATCACTAAATTTTTAACAATCTTCATTATTCGGACCCATCATTGATCGTAAGACAAATTGGATTAGTTGATACTACTGCTGTAAGAATGAAAATCGGTATATTCCTTACCACTGCTAGCGTGGAATCGTCGACATTGGCACGGAATCAAAAACTGCGCCCGCATAATCGATACGGCCGGCACTTTTCAAAAATGGTACTGCTGTTAGAGAGAACTTAATCCCGACAATCCCTGCAATCGTTAAGGTCACCGAACCCAAAATGGCTAGTCGTAAGAAATCCATTGGGGCTGTATAATATGGCCCTATACTGCTACGGTGAACAAATAGCTAGCAACACTATGCGGCATTTTCCAATCGTCTGGCAGTCAATATTGTTGTATGGACTTAGCTTAGAGGAGCAATGTGGCCCATGGCCGACAAATTTGACGCTTATCGCGAAGCGCTGGTACTCGAAGAAACTACTATTTGGGGCGATGAATACGACCACTTGGAAGCGGGAGAAAAGGCATCCATAGCGACTGCACTTCACGCCGACGCCGAGCAGTGTAGCGATTTAGCGTATGTCCGTACCTTCACCGGGTTCTGTCGCCAAATCACCGTAACGCAAGAAGATCTACAACGAGTAAGTTCCTAAAACTAACTGACTCTACGATTGCGAGAAAGGCTGCTGCTGTGTCCGTTGAATCCACTACCGTATCTGTTGCACTAGCAGAACGCAGCTACGAGATCCGCATAGGCTCGGACAATCTCGCTGATATCGGGCGGTGGGTAAAATCGATTGGCGACATTTCACGAGCCATCGTCATTACCGATACCAATGTTCACCAACTCTATGGCGAAACCGTCCTGCGAACCCTTTCATCGATCGACATTGACATTGACATTATTACCGTACCTGCTGGCGAAGCCAGTAAGTCCATCCCCATGTACGACAAGATATTGAATCAAATGCTGGCGAAGCAAGTAGATCGAAAGTCGTTAGTATTAGCACTTGGCGGTGGCGTCGTTGGCGACCTTGCCGGATTCGCAGCCGCCACCTTTGGCCGAGGCATCCGTTTTTTGCAAATCCCTACGACACTCTTAGCAACGGTTGATAGCAGCGTTGGTGGAAAAGTCGGTGTTAATTTGTCGGGTGCCAAAAACATGGTCGGTGCATTTTGGCAACCACAAGGAGTGCTCATCGATGTCAATGTCTTGCAAAGTTTGCCCGAACGCGATTACCGAGCAGGGTTAGCCGAAGTCGTTAAATATGGCGTGATCCAAGATGCCGAGTTTTTTGACAAGCTTGAGGCACAGGCCGATCTAATACTGGCTCGGGATCCCGTATTGATGCGCGATATCATTGCTCGTTGTTGTCAGCTCAAAGCCGAGGTAGTCACTGAGGATGAACGCGAAACAACGGGACGCCGGGCGATTTTAAATTACGGTCACACATTTTGCCACGCTCTGGAATCATGTACTGGATACGGACATTTTTTACACGGCGAAGCTGTCGCTATCGGTATGCTCTGTGCATCGCGTCTGGCCGAAAGTCTGGAGATGATTGACGCCAGCATCACCCAACGACAATTCCAATTACTCACTAAATTTGCGTTGCCCACCGACGTGCCCGCGGACCTAAGTCGGCGAGACCTTGTCGAGGCCATGCAGCATGACAAAAAAACCGAGCACGGCAAATTGCGTTTCATTTTACCGGTGGCGATGGGTCATGTGAAAATCGTCGATAACATCGACTCCAAATTGGTGGAAGCCGCTCTTAATTAACTTATTTTAACAACACCGTTACCTACCGCTGTCATAATATCCTCATGCGTAAATTAATTTCCTATCCTGCTGAACCACCCTTAGCTCAAAAACTGCATGCTTGGTTAGCCGTCAATCAAATCGATGCGCGGTGCAAGCAAGCTGGCGAGCAATGGGAAATATGGGTTCTCGATGAAGACCAACTTCCCCTCGCACGCGAACTTGCTGCCACATTTAACGACAATCCGGATGACGCTCAATTTGATACCGTACTCAACGAAGCCAATAAAATTGAAGAGAAAAAAGACAAACTACAACGAGCTCGTAAAAAAGAATCGCAAAAACTTGAGCGACAACAGCAACGGCATCTTACTACGTCTAGTAGGAGCCTCACTCGGTCAATTATTATCCTCTGCTCCGTATTATTCGGTGCGTCGCTGGTCTTCCAAACTAGCGATGGTAATTTTATTCACGAATCTCTCGGCGTCGTCCGCCAAACATCCATTGACGAATCTTATGATGAAAGCATTTTAGACACTTATCGCGAAATGCTCGTACTCAAAGAAACTACAAGTTTGGGCGATGAATACGACCATTTGGAAGCGGCGGAAAAACCAACCATCCTTGGCTATTTGCAACAGTCTAAAAAATTACCGTGGGTCGAAACCAATATTACCGTGAATGCAATGCTAAAGGGCGATGCATACAACCATTTAGAAGCAGCGGAAAAAGCAGCCATCATTGTCTATTTGCAACGGCCTGAGAACTTGCTGTGGAGCGCAGCGAAGAGTCGCGTGAATGCAATACAAAACATCCGCCTCAGTTCCTACAACACCGTGTTGCTCGAAGACATCAAACGCTTTCAACTGTGGCGGATGGTGACCCCTATATTCCTTCACCAATCTGGCGCTAGTCTGTCAAGCTTCTTGCACATCTTCTTCAATATGTATTGGCTGTTTGCTCTGGGCCTCGGGATGGAAAGGCACTTCGGCACGGGCAATTTCGCCCGCTTGGTTCTCTTTACCGGCGTTATCAGCATTTTGTTACCGGCAATTGCTCCTGCCGGCGGAATTTTCGGTTTAACGGCTCTCGGCGGCTCCCCGGTCGTCGGTTTCTCTGGAGTCATCTACGGCATCATCGGCTTCGGTTGGATCAAGATGAAAATGCAGCCCCACTTAGGAGTCATCATTCCCCCGTTTGTTTTCATCTTCATGATGATCTGGCTCGGCATTGGATTGGTGAGCCCAGAGGGTGGATTTTTTGGCGCTATCAGTCACTTGGCACATGCAGCAGGGTTGCTCGCTGGTGTTGCATTTGGATATGTCCACACTCAATTAGGTCACTAAAAGGGCAGTCATGGTTCAGGGCAAATATGTAATTATCGTGATCTTTGGAACCGCGCTTGCCATGGCAGTTTTTGCGTGGCAATTTCGCATCAGCGAAGGTGATGAAGTGCTGGATTACTGGGGCGTAGAATCCGCCAGCCTCCTGCGGCACGCTAAACGAGTCGAATTCCTTAAGCTAGATTCCGTTGACGCGTTAGATTCCACTGCAACACTCACCATTAACGGCACTCAGCAAAGTATTACTTCTGTCGAGGACATATCGTTGCGCAAAGGGCTCATCCATGCACGCCACATGTTTATTGTGGATCATACGTATCTCTGGGAAAAGTCGCCGCCGGACAATATTCAAAACTGGCTTTTTGCCATGCGCTTTAGTGATGGCGACAAACAAGTCACACTCGCCTTCCATAGCCAATCCCACGCCGTACAAATGCTCAACAACAACAAGCCATTAATCATGGGCCCCATGTTTGACAACTTGCTTTATTATCTAACGCCCCTCTTAGCACCGAAAGAATAGTGACAGCGGGTGTGACGGGAGCAATCAACACTTGGCTGATTTCCACATTCGTGATAATTGCAGCAATTTTTAGGCATCACCCAAACAATGCGGTAACCGGAGCAGCTTTGACAAGCTCACGGGGTTGATTGAGGTGATTGAATTGAATCGTATGGGGATTGATTCCAATACTGTGATACATCGTTGCGAGCAATTCAATCGGATGAACTGGATCACTCAACGGCGCTGAACCTGTTTTGTCCGACTCGCCATGTACATAGCCTCGCTTAATTCCCGCACCAGCTGCAATCGCCGTATAACAGTATGGCCAATGGTCACGGCCATCATCGGTGTTGCTGTTACCCGATGTGCTAACGCCCCGAATCGGACTACGTCCAAATTCACCAATAGCGACGACCAAGGTATCTTCTAACATTCCGCGCTCATCCAAATCCCCAATCAACGCGCTCAAGCCCGAATCGAGCATGGGGCCAGATTCGTTTTTCATCCGAGCGGATAAGCCAACATGAACATCAAACGAATGACGATCGGAATTGGCAACTTTTGGCCAAATCACTTCAACCACTCGAGTCCCCGCGGCAACTAACCGCCGAGCTAGTAAGCAGCTTTGGCCAAACGTAGTGCGACCATAACGATCACGGGTCGCCTCTGTTTCCTTGGATAGATCAAATGCGTCTCGAGCGCGGCCCGAACTAATCAGACTCATCGCGGATTCATAGTATTTATTGAGGCCATATTTTTCCGTCGCTCGATCAATCTGCGGCATCCCGCTGTTGATCAAATCTCGCAAACGCGCACGCCGGTTCAACCGACCCATCGATACTTCTTTCCGCAATTGAAGATCATCAACATTAATGCGGTCCATTTTTGTTTGGTCTAAGTCGCCACCGGGCGGGAAGAGGTAGTAAGGATCATAGGCTCGGCCTAAGAACCCCGCCGTTCCCGATTTGTTGACTACGTTACTTTCCTGCAATGGCCGTGGCATCATCACAAACGGCAACATGTCTTCTTCTGGTGGTTTGATGCGGATAATATTCGAACCGAAATTGGGAAAGTCTTTTGGACTCGGAGGTTCGAGCTGACCGGATGGGCTTACTTTGTCAGCCGTATAGCCCGTATGAATTTGATAAATGGCAGCCGTATGATTAAATAAGCCAACTGGTGTGTAGCTCATCGAACGAACCATTGTCAATTTGTCGGTGACCTGAGCAAGTTTAGGCAGGTTCTCGGTCACATCCATTCCAGGCACTTTAGTTTTGATGCGCTTAAAGACACTGCGGACGTTATCCGGCACATCATCTTTAGGATCCCATAAATCCAAGTGGCTTGGACCGCCTTGCAAATAAACCAAAATAATGCTCTTGGCTTTATTCCAACCGGGACCGCCACCCTCGGTAGCTTCTGCAGCTTGAGCTTTGATCTCCATCATCTGTCCCAGCGACATCCCTAACATCGCAGAACCGCCCACTCGCATAATATCTCGCCTAGTAACGCCTAGGGTTTTATCACAAAGATCTTTTCCAGCTTGTCCGGGAATACGTAACATTATTTTATTTCCAACTAAGGGGTCAATTTATAACTTTAGTCCGATAGGTGATCAACGAGCAAATCTACTGTTTACGAGGTGTGATCCAGCAGAAAATCACTTCCTACTATTGTAATTCGTATCACAATGCCCCGTCAATTGAATTATTTTCGTTGGTTTGGGAGCGGATAACACGTTGTTAATTGTACTACGCTCATGCGTTTTTTGTGAACGGCCTTGCTACAAACCGATCTTTTTCGTTACAAATCTCACACGAAGCCCCTATTTTAGGTACTAAGTGATCGATCAGTAACGACCAGACTTGCGCGAGACAGTGGTTATGAAACGACGGCAGTTTTTATTAAAGGCAACACGTGGTGTGCACGTCACGACCATTGGGCTGTTGTTTTCGCCGTTGATTCCAAGTCTTATTCCGCTACAAGCGGGTAAGAGCGCGCGACTCGTTGATCAACTAAGCGCTGGTCTAAAGGTTCGCAAGCCTGCCGAAAAATTATTTGTTGAGCGAGTGGTTCAATTGGTAGACAACAAGGTGCTCCCCTTATCAATGGTTCTCGGAGTTTTTCAATACGCTCGCAAGAAAGAGGACCGGTACCCCTTTTTCTACTTCCGCGAAGCGTTAAAAATAAGAGCTGCCAAAGAACTTGGTGTGAAGCTCTAGCCCTTTAAAGTTCCTCGTCGGCTATACTGTGTTGTTAGATCGCTTACGCGCCTTTTGTATATCGATGCATCGGCATCAGATTGTGCAATCATGAAGACACTGATCAAAAATGCTCAAGTCGTTCTCCCCGCTGAAACGGTACAAGTCGACGTCTTGCTTGATGGGCAATCCATCGCAGCTATCGATCCCGCGGTCACCGCGGAGGCAGACTCAATAATCGATGCGACGGGGCTGCATTTAATTCCTGGAGTGGTTGATGACCAGGTCCATTTCCGTGAACCAGGATTAACACATAAAGAAGATCTAGCGCATGCGAGCCGCGCTTGTGCCAAGGGCGGTATCACAACCTTTTTAGAGATGCCCAACACGATTCCCAATGCCATTAACCAACCGCTGCTAGAACAAAAGCTGGCATTAGGAGCCGAGCATAGCTTAGTAAATTATGGCTTTTACATTGGTGCAACCGGCAACAACGTGGAAGATTTACGAACGGCAACACGAACCCCTGGGATTAAAATTTTCATCGGCTCGAGCACTGGTGACTTATTGGTGGACGGCCAAGATGACCTCGAGCGCATTTTTGCGGAAACCACTTTGCCGCTGACGGCGCACTGTGAAGATGAAACCACCGTGCAAGCGAATCGTCAGAAATGGTCGGACACCACTGACGTCCGCGACCATAGCCGCATTCGTGATCATGAAGCCGCCATGATTGCCACGCTACGCGCCATCGACTTGGCCCAGCGTCATGATCACCGTTTCCATGTCTTACATGTGTCCACTGGCGCCGAAGCCGATATGTTGTCCGCTACCGGCCCATTAATCACAGCCGAAGCCTGTCCGCATCATCTCTTTTTTAACGTGGACGACTACGCGCGACTTGGCTCGCTGATTCAAATGAACCCCTCCATCAAAAACCGCGAGGATAACGAAAGAATTTGGGCTGCCTTACACGCTGGGCGAATCCAAGTTATCGCCACAGATCACGCGCCTCATACGCTGCAAGAAAAACAAGAGCCCTATCCCTCGTCGCCGTCTGGGTTGCCAGCGGTGGAAAACGCCTTGGCACTGATGCTCAATGAAGTGCACCATCAACGGTGTACTCTGCAGCAAGTGGTAGCGTGGATGTGTGACGCGCCGGCGCGAGTATGGGATATGATCGGCAAGGGTCGGATCGAAGTTGGATATGATGCCGATCTCGCACTAGTCGACTTAAATCGCGACCATGTAATTCGTAACGAAGAGCAAGAAACAAAGTGTGGTTGGTCGCCGTGGGATGGCGAAACACTCGTCGGTTCTTGTGTCCGCACTTGGGTGCTGGGTCATGAAGTCTACCGCGAAGGCGAATTTGATGTAAACCACCGAGGAAGCGAAGTGCAATATGACCATAGCCGCGGTGGCTATTGGGCCACGGAGTAAATAACCGCCACAGATTTACACTCGTGTGAGAAATTAATATCGATCTTGCAGCGCCTGCACGTCCATTTCTTCTTCGGTCAATGCTTCCATCGCTTTAACTGCTGCTTCGGCTGCTTGAATCGTCGTAATACAAGGCACGCCATGTTGCACAGCAGTCGCTCGGATTTTACCTTCGTCCGTCCGAGCACCTTTTCCATTGGGTGTATTCAAGGCCAACATTACATCACCATCGATTAAATGATCTATCAAGTTAGGATGCCCTTCGGCGATCTTTTTCACGCGCTGCACTGGGATACCCGCTTCTTCGATTCGAGCAGCTGTGCCCTCGGTTGCCATCAACGTATAGCCCATCGCGTGTAATCGCTTTGCCAATTCCTTAATTTGTTCCTTGTGCCGTTCCGTTACACTCAGGAAAATATTCCCTTCTTTGGGCAATATGATTCCCGCGCCGAGTTGGCTCTTAGCAAATGCAATCGAGAACCGATCACTCGATCCCATCACCTCACCGGTCGACCGCATTTCTGGACCCAAAATAATATCAACACCAACAAACTTGCGAAACGGAAAAACGCTTTCTTTAACCGACACGCAACTCGGTATCGGTGCGGACTCAATACCCAACTCGTCAAGTGTTTTGCCCGTCATGACTTGAGTGGCGATTTTTGCTGCCGGAAAACCTGTAGCCTTCGCGACAAAGGGAACGGTACGACTAGCCCGTGGGTTGACTTCAAGAACATAAACCACTGGCTGATCGCCTTCCTTTTTGACGGCAAACTGAATATTCATCAGCCCAACCACTCTTAATTCCATTGCCAACGCAACCGTCGCTCTTTTAATTTCTTCAACAACAGGGCCTGGCAAACTGTACGGTGGTATTGCACAGGCCGAATCGCCCGAATGAACACCCGCTTCTTCTATGTGTTCCATGATGCCGGCGACAACGACTCGTTCACCATCACAAATTGCATCGACATCGACTTCTGTCGCATCTTCTAAAAAGCGGTCGATTAATACTGGTTGACCTTGGGCCACAACAAAAGCTGCTGCTACATAGCGATCTAGTTGAGTCATGTCATAACAAATTTCCATCGCTCGACCACCCAGCACGAAACTTGGCCGAACCAATACCGGAAATCCAATCTCGGCAACTTCGCGACGCGCTTCCTCCATCGTACGAGCAATCCCGTTAGCCGGTTGCTTTAACTCCAATTTGTACAACAGCCGTTGAAATTTTTCGCGGTCTTCAGCGGCCTCAATCGTATCCACGGATGTACCGATAATCGGGAGCCCAGCGTTCTGCAGCCCACGAGCAAGATTTAATGGCGTTTGACCGCCAAACTGAACAATCACTCCGTCGGGCTCAATACAATCAGCAATGTTCAATACATCTTCGGTTGTCAGGGGCTCAAAAAAGAGGATGTCGCTAGTGTCGTAATCGGTACTAACCGTTTCTGGGTTGGAGTTGACCATGACGGATTCAATGCCCATTTCACGCAGAGCAAAACTAGCGTGACAACAACAATAGTCAAACTCTATCCCCTGCCCGATGCGATTGGGCCCGCCTCCAAGGATCATTACTCGCTGTTTACCCTCGGATTTGCCCGGAGCTTCATTCTCGTCTTCGTATGTCGAATAATAATAGGGTGTATAAGCTTCAAATTCTGCTGCACAAGTATCCACCGACTTGAAGACAGCGACTACGCCTAAATCTTTTCGCCACTGACGAATATCGATTTCATTACTATCAAGCAATGTGGCTAGTTGACGGTCCGAATAGCCAAACTGTTTGATCTTCTTTAACGTCGCGGCATCAATGGCATCACAGCTACCCAAGGCAATAATGCTCTCTTCCATTTCTACCAGCTCATATAATTGGTCCAGAAACCACGGATCGATTTTAGTGATAGCGAACAACTGTTCTGGGGTATAGCCGCTTTTAATGGCGTACCGCAAATGCCAAACTCTGTTTTCATTTGGCACAGACAGCTTGGCGCGAATCTCTTCGTCGGCTGGCTGTTCCTCGGTGCCCCACAAATCTTTACCATCACAGCCAAAACCGAAATGTCCTGTTTCAAGTCCCCGCAGCGCCTTTTGAAAAGACTCCTTAAACGTGCGGCCAATTGCCATCGTTTCGCCAACACTTTTCATTTGAGTGGTCAGAGTGTCATCCGCTTCTGGAAATTTCTCAAAAGCAAACCGAGGGATTTTCGTTACGACATAGTCGATCGTAGGTTCAAAACAGGCGAGTGTTTCTCGTGTAATATCATTTTTTAGTTCGTGCAGGGAATAGCCAATTGCCAGTTTTGCGGCAATCTTAGCAATCGGGAAACCGGTCGCTTTACTAGCGAGCGCGCTCGATCGACTCACCCGCGGATTCATTTCAATAACAATCATCCGGCCATTTTCTGGATCGATGGCAAATTGAATGTTCGAGCCTCCTGTTTCCACACCAATTTCACGGATGACAGCTAGCGATGCATCTCGCATCCGTTGATATTCTTTGTCCGACAGTGTCTGAGCGGGGGCGACCGTAATGGAGTCGCCGGTATGAACGCCCATCGGATCAAAATTTTCGATGCTACAGATAATGACAACATTATCGGCATGGTCTCGCATCACTTCCATCTCATATTCTTTCCAACCAATGATGGATTCTTCTACGAGCACTTCAGTAACCGGAGATTGGTCGAGACCATCGCGCACTAGTACATCAAACTCTTCTCGGTTGTAGGCAATTGCCGAACCAGATCCGCCCATAGTAAAGCTGGGGCGAATAACCGCTGGCAATCCGATCGTATCCAAAAAACCCCGAGCATCTTCAATGGCCTTCACTGTTTTGCCAACACAAACATCCAAGCCAATTTTATTCATGGCTTGTTTAAATTGTTCGCGATCTTCAGCTTTCGCGATTGCGTCAATCCGCGCACCTAGCATTTCAACATTATATTTTTCCAGCACGCCTTCCCGATCGAGATCCATCGCAAGATTCAGACCCGTCTGTCCGCCAAGCGTAGGAAGTAACGCGTCAGGGCGTTCTTTGGCAATAACCTTTTCGGTAATTTCCCAGGTTAACGGTTCTATATAAGTACGATCCGCCACCGCTGGATCCGTCATGATTGTGGCCGGGTTTGAATTAATTAATACAACTTCATACCCTTCTTCACGCAGCGCTTTGCAGGCTTGCGTTCCCGAGTAATCAAATTCACATGCTTGGCCGATAATAATCGGGCCCGATCCAATGATCAATATTTTTTTAAGGTCGTCGCGTCGTGGCACGCTAGTTAATTCTTTCTATGTTCTCAACGAACACCCGAATGTGGTTTTTGGAAAGTAACTACAGAACAAATCCCTGCCGCGTTGTAATGCGGTATCTTTGACAGTAGAGAAGCGATCTCAGTTAGTGTATAAAATTTCCTGATTTTATCCCCCCGCCGCCCTTTTTCGCAAGTGGCGCGCCTCTTGAATTGTCATAATTTAGAAGTATTCCACCGTTATCTCAATCATTTGTGGCGTTTCCCCGCGAACCTTGATTACTTTTGACACAATCAATATTTATTGACAGTCATCAGTGCCGTCTCTAGCATAGGAAGACATGCGAAAGCAAACCTCTGCTTTCAAACACTTTTCCGTTGGACGTATTTAATACACTCAACACAACAAGAAAAATCAAACCCTGTGGACAGTCCCTCCCGATCCGGTGTCTTTGACGCTGCTGCTGATAATCGTGTTGCTTCGTTTACCGAAAGCATTAGTTTTGATGCGCGGTTATATAGTTATGACATCCTCGGCTCAATTGCCCATGCGAAGATGCTTCAGGAAATCGGGATTCTTACTGCCGCTGAAGCCGTTGCTATCGAAACAACCCTGCTTGAAATAAAAACAAAAATAGAAGCTGGTGATTTTCAAACTAATATCGCACTCGAAGATATCCACATGCACATCGAGGCTTTATTAATCGACGAGCTAGGCGATGTTGGCAGAAAACTGCACACCGGCCGAAGTCGAAATGATCAAGTCAGTACCGATTTCCGATTATGGGTACGAGCTGCCCTAGACGATGTCGATCAACTGCTGCTCAACCTCCAACAAGCCTTCGTCAACCGCTGCGGCGACGATCATGATGTGATCTTGCCTGGTTACACACATTTACAACGAGCGCAGCCTATATTGGCCTCACACTATTGGCTGGCTTATTGTGAAAAACTGCAAAGGGACCGACAACGAATCGCGGACTGCCGCAAACGAGTCAATGTATCGAGCCTGGGCGTGGCCGCTGTCGCTGGAACCTCCATCCCAATCAATCGGGACACAACAGCTGAGCTTTTGGGATTCGAAGGTGTTGCGGCAAACAGCCTTGATGTCTCCAGCGACCGAGATTTTGTGCTGGAGTCTGCTTTTGTGCTTTCCACTATCGCAATTCACTTAAGTGGTTGGGCTGAGGAATGGATCCTTTGGAAAACCGCCGAGTTCGATTTTATCGACTTGCCGCACGAATTCTGTACTGGCTCATCTATCATGCCCCAGAAAATCAACCCCGATATTCTAGAGTTGATCCGCGGGAAAACGGGGAGGGTCATCGGGTCGCTGCAAACACTGTTGATAATCCTCAAGGGGCTACCATTAGCGTACAACCGTGATTTGCAAGAAGACAAGCCGGCATTATTCGATGCGTTTGATACTATAACGGCCTGCCTTGATATCGCAGCGCCATTAGTAGCGGGTGCGTCGCTTAACCGAGAAAAAATTGCCGCTAGCCTTGATAAAGGCTTTCTGGATGCAACAACCTTAATGGAATATTTAATCCTGCGAGGAACTCCCCAGCGGACTGCACACCACCTGATCGGTTCACTTGTTGCCGTCGCGACTAAGCAAAATGTCGCGTTAAAAGACCTTCCGCTCGAGGAGTTCCAAAAGCTAGACGCTGATTTGGACGAAGACATATATGGTGTACTAGGTGTTCAAAATGCAGTTGCTGCGTTTACGAGCTTTGGTTCTACCGCTCCGGATCAGGTCGCTGCTCAAATCACCGCCTGGAAAGAGCGATTAGGGCTATAGATTACCCTATAGTTATAGCCATTTTACTGTTTGCTAAAACGCCTAGCTCCATTTAAATGCCATCCGTATCCGGATTGGTTATGATGTGTAAAAATAGGTTAACTAGGTAATGCAAGTGATATTTATCGATTATTCACGTTCGAGCCGCCTTTCTAAGACACTTGGCAAATTCTTTTTCGGCTTTTTTTTCCTTGCCAGTTTCTTAGCGTTTGCGCCTCAGGCTGTGCTTGCTCAAGCCAACCCGTTTGGAGGCCCCACAAAACCAGCCGTACCTAACAATGCCGCTACAAACCCCCAGCCTGCACCGACGCTTAACCTTAGCCTCGACCCCAATCTTATCATTCGCCGTTATGGTGACCTGCGTCCCGGTACACCAACAGAATTAGCCGAGGCTATCCTGATTTGCACTCAAATATCTCGAACCGATGTTACTCGAATTTTTATCCAAGACTTTGAAAAACTAAACGTCTCAGCTGCTCAAGCATCCGCAGTTCAAAAACAGCTTGGCTCTGCCTTTTTGTTTGAATTATCACTCAACCCAAAAGTTCAACCAGAAGGTTCTCGATTTGCAGCAATCGTGAACAAAGGCGCTCTCGCCTACATGCGAGATGATACACGTGTTAAATCTCTCATTGCCAACTTAGCGAGCACTGACAAACTAACACGAGTCCGCGCTCGTGACACGTTCAAAACCTTAGACATGGGAGCAGCGATGCTGCTCGGTGCCGCTCTTGGCGATCCTCAATACAGCGAAAGCTACCAAGAAATCCAACGGGCCATCATTGGCATGGGCAATGTTGCTGTCGAACCTATCATTGGCTACTTGGATGTGTCTGACGAACAGCATCAAGCTCGAGTAATTGAAGTGCTCGGACACCTCGGTGCTACGCGTGTGGCTGATCAGCTTGTGTCTTATGCCGTTTTAGAAGCCCCTGATTCCATTCTAGGTGCAGCAGCCCGACGGGCTTTAATACAGCTCGTTAAAACATTGCCTACTAAACAAGATGCCATGGCATACTTGCAACAGCAATTAAATCGAGCACTCAGTGGTGATTTAATGCTGCCTGTTGATGAATTCAACCGCGTCACCTTGTGGACATACGATGAGGAACAAGCTCTCGTCGCTCCCACGACACATGATGCTCGAGTCGTCGCGGTGGTATTAGCCACACGAATTTCCAAAAACCTATATAGCCTTGACCTTTCAAGCGCTCAATATAAACGTCAGTTTCTGCGAAGCGTCTTAGCCTCCAGCAAAGTTCTTAATGGTATAAGTCAGCCATTAGCTGGCGGAACGCTGCAGTTGGTAAGCCAAGAATCACCAGCATATGTATTATCGCTGTTAGAACACTGTCTCAAGGAAGAAAATTATCCGGCTGCTATTGGGGCTGCCGAGGTATTAGGGGCCATTGGTAGCGAAGCGTTGGTTTATTCCCCATCAGGCAAACCCACGCCGCTTGTTGGATTGCTCAACCACCCTAACCGTCGCGTGCGATTTGCAGTGGCTAGTGCTATCTTCAAAATCAATCCTCAACGAGCGTTTCCTGGCTGTACATTTTTAAGCGAAGCTGCTGGGCATTACATTAAAACAGCAGGGACTCGTTCTGTGCTAACGGGCGACGTGAAGCCCGAGCGTAGTCAAACATGGTCTGGATTATTGGCACAAATCGGCTTCAGTGGTGACCGCGCCAAGAGTGGCCGCGACCTTGTGCGAATGGCCCAACAAAGTGCTGACTATGAATTCATCATGATTGGCGAGTCAATTGCTGGTCCTCATATCAATGATGTCGTTTACATGTTACGGCATGACCCGCGGACTGCTGGGATACCGATTGGGATCGTTGTTCATGATCTATCTATTGGTCGAGCAAATCCTATTGCCGCGGTCGATCCTTTGACTTTTGTTCTTACCGAACCCGTTTCCGTAGAAGGGTTGCTACATCAAACTCGGCCCTTGTTATTGACTGCGAAGTATCAAGAAATCACCACCCCTGAGAGGCTCGCTCAAGCCAAGGTCTGTTTGACGTGGATTGAAAAAGTGTTAGCCAATCAGCAGCAATTTGAGTTTTTCAATGTCCAGCGACAACAACAAGCCATTATCAATGCGTTGTTTGTTCCGCCCCTTAGTAAGCACGCGGCCACGACCCTAGCCTACATTGGGTCCGATAAAGCCCAGCGAACCTTGGCGACATTTGCTAGTCAGGATACCGAAATTCTCAACAATCGTGTGCATGCAGTTACGGCCCTACAACAGAACTTGAAACAGTATAAAGTTTTGTTAACTCGCGCTGAGATACTCAAGTTGTATGATCTCTACAACAAAAGCTTGGCGTCACCTCAGGAAAACATTGATGTCCTCTCTGACATCCTTGATGCCATTGAGTCGCCCACAAAAACCGCCGCTGCAAAACCATAAACCTGCTTGTCCACGATATGAATAAAGCCGGTTACTGCTACAATTGCAAGTGTGAGCTTTTAATAGCCCAACAATCATTGATGTATTGGTCACTTGGATCGTTAACCACCGGCCAAAGATAACCAGATAATCATGGCGACACTTGAGCCTAATGGACAATTTGACGATTCTGGCGAACAACGCCCCCGCTCAGCGCTAGAGGTATCGGGTGATTCAACACCCCTAGACGGCCTTATTGGCACGAGCTTAGCAATGCGAAAGGTCTATCAACTCACTCGCAAAGTTGCTAAGAGTGATGCCTCGGTGTTATTGCTTGGTGAAACCGGCACTGGAAAAGAATTGATTGCCACGGCTATCCATCAATTGAGCCGGCGTTCAAACGGGCCCTTCGTCAAAGTCAATTGTGGGGCCTTAAGTGAGAGTTTATTAGAGAGCGAGCTTTTTGGGCATGTCCGCGGCTCATTTACTGGAGCTGTTAATAACCGCACTGGACGATTTGAAGCTGCCCATTCGGGGACAATTTTTCTGGATGAAATCAATTCTACATCCTTGGAATTACAAGTTAAATTGCTGCGAGTGTTACAGGAACGCGAGTTTGAACGTGTTGGTGATACACAAACAATCAGTGTCGACACTCGTGTAATTGCCGCCAGTAATCGTGACTTAATGAGCGAAGTCCGAGCTGGGAACTTTCGTGAAGATGTCTATTGGCGATTGAATGTGGTGCCTGTTGAAATTCCTCCGCTGCGAGACCGCCGAGAAGATATCCCTCAACTGCTTACTTTTTTTCTGCAACAATATAACGAGGTTAATGACCGCTACGTTGTTCATATCCAGCCCGCGGTGATCGAGGCGTTGCAGCAATACACTTGGCCTGGAAATGTCCGTGAGCTGCAAAACTATGTCGAGCGGGCAGTAGTGTTGGCCAACGGAGATGAATTTACCACTGACTTATTGCCACCATCGGTCTTATCCAATCAGCCCGAACCATTATCTGCCGATGGCGACGCGAGCGAAGATCTGGCTGGTTTATCTTTCCGAACGGTACAGCAGGGATTGCGGGAGCTGGCTGACAAAGAGGGAAACTTGCACAGCGAAATCGTCGATCGCATCGAACGGGAACTCATTCAACAGGTTCTAGCTGCTTGCGGCGGTACGCGAACCAAAGCCGCCATTCAGCTCGGTATTAACCGCAATACGCTCCATAAAAAAATCAAAGACCTGCGGATTGACGAGTAAAACACGGCGCGAGCTTTCTGACTCACCCCGCAAAAACCGGCAAATAATCGCAATTATCGCTGTAATCCTATCGTTCTCCTAGGAACACATTGATTCATCTGCGCCCAATTTGATTTTTGCACCCATTTGCGGTTCGCAGCCGCCATTAAGTGGATAAAATAAAATAATTCACACAGTTTGGAGTGCTGTGTTACTGGGCCATGGAACAGGCTTGCCTCTCTCATTTACCGGATCGTTAAGTAAATTATTTCCATGCTCAATGTAATCGCTATGGCTGAATGGTTAACACGCATTTCACTGTCGTGTTTTGCGCTTAGCTACTTGGTTGCCTTGCTGCTAGAAATCTCTCGATTGTTTTACCGAGTCTCGGTCCGCAGCGTCGTTATTTTCACAATGATGCTCGCCGGTATTTTTGCGCACATCATTTATTTATGGGACAAGTTCCAATCTGACTTTTCTGGTGGAACGCCATTGGCGCGTTGGTATGACTGGTGCCTCGTCATCTCACTAGCACTTGCTATTACCTACACGATTGTCGCTTTACAACGAGTGCGGCATTCCGTCGGAATATTTTTTTTGCCGGTAATTCTAGGTTTGATTCTGTTTGCTGTTTCCATTGAGGACCGCCAACCGTTTTCTGCCCAAGAACGTGGAGACGTGTGGGGCATGACTCATGGCATCAGTTTGTTGGCTGGCACGGTCTCAATGGCGATCGCCTTTACGACAGGGTTAATGTACTTGGTCCAAGCTTCACGTCTTAAACGTAAGTTACCGCCCCAAGCCGGATTTAGGTTGCCATCGCTTGAGTGGCTGCAAGTCTGTAATCGCCGTAGTCTGTTTTTAGCAACCGGTCTTATTATGATCGGCTTATTTTCCGGCATCATCATGAACATGCTATTTGAAAATGAACTTAAAGATATTGTTCCTTGGGGTGACATGGTTGTGATTTCCTCTTCGGTCTTATTGTTGTGGTTAATCGTTGTTTCCGTTTTTGAAATGCTTTATCGCCCTGCTCGCCAGGGTAGAAAAATCGCTTATTTAACCATGGCCAGCTTTCTGTTCTTGATCATGGTTTTGTGTTTTGTGATTTTTGGGCAACACGCTGAAGCGCCAGTTGTCGCCATCTTGTGGTCTGGGAGTGGTGTATGAGAGTGCAGATGATTGGCTGTAGCCACCACACCACCGACGTAACCTTCCGAGAAAAACTCGCCTTTCAGCCTACCCAAGCGACTGCGGCCTTAGAACAAATGCGCAGTCTCTTTCCGCGGACTGAGGCCGTTTTGCTATCGACCTGTAACCGAATGGAAATCTATACCGCTGCTGAAGATGAAGCCGATTGTCCTACAGCGGAACAGTTGATTAACTTTGTCGCGGAGTTTCATGGCTTAGTTCCGCAAGATATCGCCGTCGAATTACATAACTTAAGTGGTGAAGATGCGGTCCGACATTTGTTTTCCACCGCAGCAAGCCTCGATAGCATGGTTGTTGGCGAAGCCCAGATTCTATCCCAAATTAAGCAAGCCTATGATTTGGCAAATGCGGGTGATAGTACCGGACCCCTAACACATAGCACATTCCAGGCAGCTATTCGAGTTGCAAAACGAGTGCAAAACGAGACCAGCCTGCACGAAAAACGGATTAGTATTCCCTCCATTGCCGTAGCGGATTATGCCAGTCAATTTTTCGAACGGTTTGATGACAAGCTTGTCCTGATAATTGGCGCCGGTGAAATGGCCCAAGAAACCCTAACCTACCTCGTTGATAAAAACGTCGGCAGAATAGTTATCGTTAATCGTAGCCGAGACCGAGCAGATCAACTGGCCAAACAAACCGGCAGTGAGGCTGCCGATTGGGATCAACTCGAGTATTTATTGGCCGAAGCCGATTTGGTTGTCAGTGCAACCGCGTCAAGCGAACCGGTTGTTACAAGCGATATGTTTCACCGAGTGGTTGAGAAACGCTATCAACGCCCCATCTTTATTTTAGATCTGGCTGTTCCCCGTGATTTTGATAACGCGATTTCTGAACTCATTAATGTGTATCTTTATTCCATTGATGATATTCAAGCCGTTTGTGATGCTAACCTCGCGTCTCGCCAGTTGGAGTGGCCCAAGGCTGAGAAGATAATCGCTGAAGAAACCGAAATGTTTATGAAGGTCTTGTTTCAACGAATTACAGGGCCTTGGATTGGTCGGCTAAAACAACAGGCAAATGAAATCAAAGAGGCTGAGCTACAGCGTCTACAAAACAAGCTTGGTGATTTAGTGACTGACCCGACTGTCGCCAAAGAAATTGAAATCACCCTCGATCGCCTAGTAAACAAACTGCTACACCCACCACTGGAATCTCTACGTGAAGATGTTTCTCCTGACACTGGTGCGGGTCTGCTAGACGCACTCAAAAAACTCTTTCAGCTTAAAGATTAATACGCGATTAAGCGTCCTCCCGGCCCGAGGCTATTGCATTGCGGGTAGCTGAATTTCCATCGCTGGCAAGTCATCAATGGACCCTAGTCCGAATAACGCTAGGAACGTTCTGGTTGTGGCGTATAAATAGGGCCGGCCTAGTTCTTCGCTGCGTCCTGCAATTCGAACAAGGTCACGTTCCAGAAGTTGGCGAATCACCTCGCCACACCCAACTCCACGAATCGCTTCAATTTCTGCTCGCATGACCGGTTGCCGATAAGCAATAACCGCTAGTGTTTCAATCGACGGCGTGGAGAAGCGTTGCGGGGCTATGGTGTGTTCTAATCGCTTAAGCCAACCTGAAAACACTGGTCGGCTCATTAATTGATAGCCTCCGGCAACCTGTTCGATTCGGTAGGCGCAATTGGTTTTATCGTATTGTTTGTTGAGTTGTTCTATCAGTCGTCGCGCCTCTTTGCCATTATGTAAACGCGCATATTGCACTAGTTTTGTCGTTGTAATCGGCTCGCGCGCTATAAAAATAACCCCTTCGGTTGTTTGCATTAACGACTGGACATCTTCTTCGCTGCGAAGTTGAGTGGGAGTTGTAGCTTGTTGTTGCCGCAAACGGCTATTTCGCCGACGAATAATCCGGCTGATGGGGGATCTTAAGCGGTTTAATTTGTGCTTTGATTTCATCTAAAAATCGCTTGGAAAACGTGGTTGCATCCGCAGATATTACCCTGTAGGTAGTAATTGATGAAAGGCGAGTTATTTATCCCATAAAATACCTATGCCCTATATGTGACGTTTTCAATCAAACCGACTAAACTGATGAGCATGAAAACTATTTACTTTGACAACAACGCCACGACTCCAGTTGCTGACAAGGTCGTCGAAACATTGGTCAGCACATTGCAACGGGAGCTCAAAAACCCTGCAAGCCAACATGAGCTAGGACGTCAAAGCCGTAAGCAATTAGAGATAACCCGTGAACAAGTTGGGCGCTTATTGGGGTGCAATCAAGAAGGATCCGACGAAGATATAATTGTCTTTACATCAGGCGGAACCGAAGCAAATAATTTGGCATTGCTCGGTATTTGTGCGTCTTTTCCTCAACGTGGTCGGTTGATTATTTCTGGCATTGAACACCCTAGCGTTACAATGGTAGCGGAAATGTTGGAAAAAGATGGTTGGGATTTACAGGTGGTCAATACCCTGTCCAACGGCAAAATCGACCTTGACCACCTAGGGTCTCTGTTGGATGACGAAACGAGACTCGTGTCGGTGATGCTTGCCAACAACGAGACTGGTGTCATTCAACCAATTGCCGATGTGGTAACTCTATGCAAAAACCACAGTGCCTTAGTACACACAGATGCTATTCAAGCAGTTGGAAAAATGGAGGTTGATTTTCAGCAATTGGGCGTGGACGCCTTGTCTCTATCCGCCCATAAAATCCATGGTCCGGTTGGGGTTGGCGCCCTGTTAATCAAAAACGGTTGCCCAATTACACCTGTTTTGCATGGTGGATTCCAGCAAAACGGATTGCGGCCCGGTAGTGAAGCGTGCCCACTGCCAGTTGCACTTAGCAAAACACTTGAACTCTATCTCGATCAACACGACGCTAATCTCTCACAATTGCTGGATCTGCGAACACGGCTTGAGAGTGGGATTCTAAGGCTGTTTCCTGCTGCCATTGTTGTTGGGCAGGAGTCCCCGAGGCTACCGCAAACCACCTGTGTTTCCTTTCCTGGAGTAGACCGGCAGGCGTTAATGATGGCCCTAGATGTTGCTGGGGTCTGCTGTAGTACCGGATCTGCCTGCGCTTCGGGGTCTAGTGAACCCTCGCCCGTATTAATCGCAATGGGGCTACCTGAAGATGTGATCGAGGGTGCGATTCGTTTCAGCTTGAGTAGATTCAACACACCAGCGGAAGTGAACGCTGTCATCGAGATATTGTCTGAGATTTTACCGCTTTTGTCAGAGTAACAATCTCTCACAATTCATCTAAATTTCACCCTGTCTCTGCTCGTTAATGGTGGCAAAAAACCTTATAATAAAGCTTGTTACAGAGGCGATTGTTTTTTATCTTTTGCCTTGTTTCTCTTCATCTTTTTTTGGTTGGCTTTAGCTTTGGCAAACGTCTTTTCTATCCCTATTTCCCCCTCTTCTGCCGCCTCTACTACGGGCGAGCAGTTGGAGTTATTCCCGCAAGAGTATCAAGGCTCTGCTGGGTTGGGTGAATTTGTTTTTGGGAATGAAAACGCAGTATTACAATCTGTGCTGCAATCTGTATTAGACCAACGTTTTACCGATAGTCCGCTCGTTTTATATGGTGACCGAGGAACCGGAAAAACCGCCCTCAGCCACGCCTTCTTGGTCCAATGGAGGTTAAGGCACACTAGCTTAAAGTCGCTGCACACTAACGGGATCGACTTTGCCCGCGAACACGCTCGGGCAGTGCATACCCACTCACTTCCAAGTTTTCGCAAGAAATACTTTTCCTTTGATCTGCTTGTAATTGATGATGTTCAAGTCTTAAAAACAAGGACTTCCGCTCAACAAACACTCAGCTTGATCATTGATACTTTTTGTGAACAGGGCCGTATGTTGATCGTGTGCACAGACGAACTGCCACTTGAGTCATCCGGCTTAGACGCCCGTTTGGCAAGCCGCTTGATGGGTGGTTTGCAGGTACAAATTGCAACGCCTGGTGAAGCTGCTCGCGAAGAACTTGTTCGCTTACTGTCGGATCAACATGGTGTTGTTTTAGACAGCGCGACACAAAAGTCTCTTATCAACGAGGTCGGCCCAACCGGACCCAAACTAAAAACCGTGCCGGAAATGAGAAGCGCTGTCTTACGACTTCGAGCTCAGGCAGATCTTGAGGCTCGAGATATTTGCCGCAGTGATGTTGAGCGGTTTTTTGCTGATGACCCAAAAAACTCTTTGCTTAGTCTGCGAGATATTGCCATGGCTGTTTCACGGCACCTGAACATCCGCCTGTCAGACATGAAAAGCTCTTCCCGCCGACGTTACGTTGTTCGCGCTCGTAATATTGCCATATACCTGTGCCGCCTACATGCAAATAAAAGCTATCGCGAAATCGGCCTGTACTTCGGTCGCCGCGATCACTCCACCATTATGCATGCCTTTAACAAAACAAAATCTGACCTTGCTTCCGATAATTCTGTTCGGCTCGTCGTCGAAGAGGTTAACACCAAGTTATCGGTCAAACTAAACCCTGGAGCAAATGGCTGAATTGTGAACTTCGATGTTCAAGCGAGGGCTGGTGGAGAAGATGTCGACCGGCTGTTTCCTCTCGCCTGTTAGTTTTTAGCCACTGAGTATAGGCTTGTTGGTTATCGACTTTTTAATCAAATCACTGACTGCCATTGGCTGTTGAATAAACGTTTCCTCAACACCTTTTCCACCACCAAAACATATCATTTTGTTTCTGTTTTACCCTTAAATAATTGTATAAAAGGTATTTGTTGTTCGTTTTGTTTACACTGCTTCGCCAGTTGCTTCTACTACTACTTTTTATTTAATTAATATATATACCATCACCTTACAACCGTTAACCAACGCCCCATAGAACGCCAAAGGATTCACAATGAAATTTACTTTTGATCGCGAGATGATGCTATCATCCTTTCAGCCCGCTGCTGCGGTTGCTCCTAGTCGTAGCCCCAAGCCAATCTTACAGTCGGTCAAGCTCATCTGTACGGAAAGCGAAAGCATATTGATGGCCACCGACACAGAGGTGGGGGTACGGATTGGTGTTGAAGGGATCAACATCGAAGTGCCAGGGAGCATCGTCTTGCCGGTAGAGTTGTTCGGTCAAATTTTGCGGGAGTGTACCGATGAATCGCTTACCGTCGAAGTGAAAGATACAGAGATATCGGTAGACGGTGATACGAGCTCGTATAAGATACCATCGCAAAACCCAGATGAGTTTCCCGATGTTTCCAGCGTGGATAATGATTCGTACCTGGAAATACCAGCCCGGTTAATGTCCGAGTTGATCAAACGAACGTTCTTTGCAACTGACAGCCAAAGCAGTCGCTACGCGTTGGGGGGACTGTTGCTAGAGCTTGATGGCAGCAACTTAATCGCTGTTGGTACAGATGGACGTAGATTGGCTAAGATGCAGGGACCTGTGGAGATCCATGGAAGCGTAGAACTGGGCAGTTCCTCGACAATCGTGCCTACCCGCTCGATGACCTTGATTTCTCGGGCTATCGTTAATCCAGATGCAACCGTCAAGATTATAGTCAACGAGAATCAAATCGTATTCGTCAGCGATAAAATAACGCTAACTTCTCGGTTAGTAGAGGGGCGCTACCCGAAATGGAAAGATGTTTTTCCAAGCACCTCGGAAACGAAATCGATAGATATTGGTTCTGGAGATATGCTTTCCAAGCTTAAGCAAGCAGCGATTGTAGCCAACGACGATAGCCGAGGGATCAATTTTACGTTTGCTAATGGCACTCTTACGATGGATGCCCAGGCGGCGGAAAGAGGGCAATCTCACACGGAAATGCCCATTGCCTATGAGGGGGAAGAGATATCAGTGACGATGGATCACCGCTATGTGTCGGATTTTCTAAAAGCACTAGACGCGACGAGCCAATTCTCAATTTTTATTGAAAACGCCCAAGCAGCAGTGCTGTTTACCACCGAAGATGGCTATTCGTATATTATCATGCCTCTTGCGACAGACAGGTAACAGCAAACTGGATGATAGATAAATCAAAAGCAGAACAGTTTTTATTGGACGACCTAAAGAACAAGCAACGATATATACCGCTGCCAGCAAAAATGGACCGCTTGGTGAGCGAGTTATTAACTAGGCGAGGATATGCCCGAGTCAAAGCAGCTTCTCAACTAGCTGATGTCTGGGGCGATGTCGTAGGAGAACGGATTGCGGGAATGACGTCAGCAGGAACAATTCGCAGAGGGCTGCTGGAAGTGACTTGTAAAAACTCCGCGGTGATGCAGGAACTGGCATTTAAAAAACATTCACTAGTAACCGAGCTGAATCAAAAAATGGGCAGTCAGGCAAACCAACAAATACAGGATTTAAAACTTCGAGTAGCCGCAACGTAATCAAGGCACCATCAACTGGAACCAACACAAAATAACGCTAACAGGCGCATGACGGGCACAGAAAAGGGACTGATATTAGATGAGTGATAGTAATAAAACCAACGAAACGAATGAATACGGCGCTGATAATCTACAGCACCTCTCTGACCGAGAGCACGTACGTAAACGACCAGGGATGTATATAGGTGACACATTTAATCGCGGCCTACATCACTTGGTTTATGAAGTCGTCGACAATTCGATCGACGAAGCCATGGCGAACTACGCATCATTGATCAGCGTAGTTATTAACCCAGACGGAAGTATCACGGTAGAAGACGATGGCCGAGGAATACCTGTCGAAAAACACGAGGCACTATCGGAAGAATTTGACAGAGAGGTGTCCACGCTTGAGGGAGTGATGACAGTTCTAAAGTTTGGAGGAAAGTTCGACAAAGGGGCATATCAAACTTCCGGTGGACTGCACGGTGTCGGCGTGACAGTGGTAAACTTTTTGAGTCAATGGTGCAAGGTTGAGGTCGGCAGAGACGGCTATATCCACCGTCAAGAATATGAATATGGCGAACCGGTGGGACTGGTTAAACGTGGTGAAAAGTCTAATAAAACAGGGACGAAAACGACATTCAAACCCGACGGCGATATTTTTGAAACCACAAAATATCAATTTGATATTCTAGCGAAAAGGATGCAGGATCTAGCGTTTTTGAACAGAGGCATAACGATCGAAATTACCGATGAGCGGTCTGATCAAAAAGAAAGCTACTGCTATGAAAATGGAATTATCGACTTTGTACACCACTTAAATAGAGCTAGTGATGTCTTGCACGAAGATGTCTTTTACATCGAAGGCAACGAGACTATCGAAGAAGGTAACGACATAGGCTATGAAATAGCACTGCAATATACAAACGACTATACAGAGCACCTGCACTCGTATGTTAACAACATCCACACACACGAAGGCGGCACGCATGAAACAGGCTTTCGCAAAGCTCTGACGAGAGTGTTAAATGCATATGGCCTGAAGGAGAAAATACTAAAAGACAACAAGGAAGTTCCCACCGGCGATGACGTCCGCGAGGGGATGACGGTTATCTTGTCAGCCAAAGTTGCCCACCCTCAATTTGAAGGACAGACTAAAACAAAACTGGGCAACCGTGAAGTGGAGTCCGTTATTTCATCAAACTTTGGCAAAGCACTGGAAAAATACCTAGAAGAGAATCCCAAGAACGCGCGGATCATCATTCAGAAGGGGATCATCGCGATGGAGGCTCGAGAAGCCGCCAAGAAGGCCCGTCAGTTGATGCGCAAGAGAAAAGACGTGCTCGGAGGCGGAAGTCTGCCAGGCAAGCTTAGGGACTGCATCAGCAAAGATATGGAAAAGTGCGAACTGTACCTTGTCGAAGGTGATTCTGCCGGCGGGAGTGCAGAGGGGGGCCGATTAAAACAGTATCAGGCGATTCTGCCGCTGCGAGGTAAAATTATTAATGCCTACAAAGCACGGGTTGATAAAGTACTAGCCAACGAAGAAGTCCAGGCGATGATCAACGCTATTGGTTGTGGTTTTGGTGATGACCAAAACTTAGAAAAATTGCGGTACAACAAGATTATTATTATGACTGACGCTGATGTAGATGGCTCTCATATTAGAACCCTACTGCTCTGTTTTTTCTATCGTCAAATGTATTCGTTAATGGAACGCGGGCACGTTTATGTTGCCCAACCACCCCTATTCCGAGTGAAACAAGGAAAAAACATATACTATATCCAGAGTGAAGATGAGATGAAAAACCTGCTTTTGGAAAAGGGTTTAGCGGACGCCGTGTTTATTACGGAAAATGGTGATGAGTTGGAAGGCGAGAAAATGGGCTTGTTGTGTCGCACATTATCTGGCATGGAAGAAGCATTGCTTGCACTAGAACGCCGTGGAATTAACCTTAAAATACACGCACAACGCCAAAACGTTGAGACGGGCAAGTTGCCGATGTTCCACGTATTTGAAGGAAAAGACGACTACTGGTTTAGCGAACAGGATGACGTCGATGCCTTCATTGATGAACGAACTCCCGACGAACCGCCGCCAACCGAATCGGCTGACCAAGGAACAGAAGATGGGCCAGAAGAAGGAACGGAAGAAGATGCCATCGAGGAGTTATCCACAAGCATCCATGTTGAGGAACTGCATGAAGTACGCACAATTAATGCCGGCTTGAAAGATCTACAACAGTATGGACTCGACGTACAGTCACTGCTGGCAGTGGAACGAACGGGTGTTGAAAACCCACGATATATCCTAAAAAGAGGCGACACAGAAATCCCACTGAAAGAGCTTCGTGGACTACTCAACGCAGTCCGAGCAGCAGGTGAAAAGGGCTTACAGTTGACTCGCTTTAAAGGCCTTGGCGAAATGAATGCAGAGGAATTGCGAGATACAACACTTGATCCCAATCAGCGGACACTGGTTCGCGTGACGATGGACGATGTGGCTGCAGCCGACGAAATGTTCCGCGTACTCATGGGCGACAAGGTTGAACCTCGCCGCGAGTTTATAGAGAAATATGCACTCGATGTGCAAAACCTTGACGTATAAGCGACTATTTTTGTTTTTGATATCGATCAATATAGGGCTTAAATTCGGGACGATTTTTCCATTGCGGAAAATAGGTTTGGTATTGAGGTAGCGAAAGCCAAGAGATCTGCTGTTTTCGGCCCAGCGGAATAACGTGACCTTCGGGATAGTCCGCCCCTTTTGCACTGCGATCGACCGAAGCGGTCCAAGACTTAAAGAGGCGAATGATTTCCATGTGGGCCAGGTTTCTCGAGCCGGCAATGTTTTTTGCCTCCGACGGGTCTTTGCTGAGGTCATAGATTTCATATTTACCACTGCCTACTTGCTGTGTTACAAGCTTTAGATTGTTGTAAACCATTGCCCCCCGATTGGTGTGACGAAACCCAATAGGCTCTTCGCGGACTTGTTGCCCGCCGTCGAGCAACGGCCCCTTTAGTGAGATGCCATCAATCACCCCAGAGATAGAACTAGTATCAAGGCCCGCAAGTTCGATCAGCGTGGGAAAAATATCCATCGTGCAACTGGGAAAAGTAGAGATGCGTGGTGTAATTTTGGTGGGCCATTCGAGGATGGCCGGTACCCGTAAACCACCTTCATACACAGAGTTTTTATAGCCCCGCAAATGGGCGACGGTCGTAGGTTTTATACCCGACAAACCACCGTTATCGCCGTTGAACCAGAGGATAGTATCGTCTGCGATGTTAAGTTCTCGCAAGCCGGCCCGTAAAGCGCCGATGGAACGGTCCATTGCGACAAGCTCGCCATAGTGTTTTTTAGATCGATCATCGAGGGTGGGAAAAGGCCGCTGATCGTTTTGGCTGGCCATCCAAGGACTATGGGGAGTGCCGTACCAGATAATGGTAAAAAAGGGTTTATCTTTAGCCGCTGAGCCACGAATAAACTTTAATGCTTGTTCAACAACGATTTCAGAAGAGTCGCCGATGTATTCTTCAAATTGACCATTGCGACTTAGAATGGGGTTTAAATCAAAGAAATTGGTAACGCTTAGCCAGGTATCTAATCCAAAAGCCGATGGGCTGTGGCCATCGTTTTTAAAAATTGGGGCGCCTGGCCCGGTAAACCCATTGAGGTGCCACTTGCCAAAATGCCCCGTCGCATACCCAGCTTTTTTGAAGGCAGCACCAATGGTTTTTTCTTGTAGGTTAAGCGCATACCCATGGTTTAGAACGCCGGTTCGATCATTGCTGCGGGCAGTCAAGACAGTTGCCCTCGTCGGCGAACAATTGGGTGCACCAGCATAGAAGCGATCAAAACGAAGCCCGTTTTTTGCCATCGAATCTAGGTGCGGTGTTTTTAGAGCGGGGTGGTCGTAATAACCTGTTTGTCCCCACCCCATATCATCGGCCATAACCAAAATGACATTAGGTTGTTTAGCGGCTAGCAATGTAGATGGAAAAGCAAGCAGTAACAGCAGAAGGCGATATGACATATGAACAGGGCTCCCCGTAGAACAGCACAATAATAATCTGTTATTATACATTAGATGCTGATTCCACTAGAGCCCCATAAGACAAAGACCCCTACACGAAGGATGTATAGAGATGCCAATTAATCGACCACGCAACTTGCCGTTAGGCAAGCTAGTATTTGTGTCCGTGATATTTTTGATGACGGCTAGCCTGCTAGCACAAGATGAGCAACAAGCAACTGGCCGAGTTTACCACGACAAAAACTTCAACCAGCAATACGACATGGGCGAGCCTTTGTTGTCAGGAATCCGAGTATCCAATGGCGAATCGATTGTCACCACCGACAGCACGGGGTTTTATAAATTAGCAATTTCTGACGATACAATACTGTTTGTCATCAAACCCCAAGGTTGGCGAACACCGATCAACGAGGACCAAATCCCACAGTTTTATTACATTCACAAGCCGGCAGGCTCGCCGGTTGGATATCGGTTCAAGGGCGTGGCACCAACAGGCCCGCTGCCCAAATCGGTTGATTTTCCACTGTATCCACAAGAGGAACCAGATAAATTCAAGGCGATTTTGTTTGCGGATCCTCAACCGAGAAGCCAGCAAGAAGTGGATCATGTGATTCGCGATGTGGTCGAGGAAATAATCGGCACCGACGCCACCTTTGGTGTGACGTTAGGTGACATCATGTTTAACAATTTGGACCTGTTTGGGCCGCAAAACCAGGGAATTGCGCTGATCGGCATCCCTTGGTACAACGTGATTGGTAACCACGACAATAACTCTGAAGCGCCCAGTGACGAACTAAGCGACGAAACATTTGAGCGGGTTTATGGCCCCGCATACTATTCCTTTGATTACGGGCAGGCCCATTTTGTAGTGCTTGATAATGTTGAATGGTACCACGACAAAGCCGGTAAAAAAATGAGTTACCGCGGTGGTCTCGGCAAGCGACAGATGACATTTTTGACCAACGACTTGGCCGACGTGCCCTCGGAAAAATTGGTTGTGTTGCTGATGCACATCCCGTTGTTGAGCACACGAGAGAAATCGAAGATATTTCGTTTGATTGAGCAACGCCCCTTTACGTTGTCGGTTTCAGGGCACCAGCACTACCAGCGGCATTTATACATCGACAAAGCAGACGATTGGCAGGGAAAAACCCCACACCACCATGTTATTAATGTCACGGCAGGAGGCAGTTGGTGGAGCGGGATGAAACGCTATGGTGGTGCCCCTCACGCCTATAGTCGCGATGGCACGCCCAACGGATATTCGATCGTGACCTTTGACGGCAATCAATACGCTTTTCAATACAAAGCAGCGGGGAAACCGGCCAGCTACCAAATGCACATCTCCGCGCCAGCGGAACTATCCGCGGCGGAACCAGCAAAGGTATATGCGAATGTGTTTGCGGGTTCAACGAAAACCAACCTGACAGCAGTTTTGCGTAACAGCAAAGAAACGCTCAAGGCCCTAAAAGTAGAGCACGTTCCTGATCAACGAGATCCGGACTTAGTTGCTCTGGCAGAGGCTGAAGACCAAATTCGAACAACATTAGGTAAACAAGCAACGTGGTCTAAGATGTCTCAACCCATCCCCGCTCACCACCTCTGGGCGATAGAGATTCCTAGTGGGCTCAAGGCAGGAGTCTATGCCATCCAGGTTACCGCTGTTCAGCCGGACGGGACTCGGCATACAGGCTTGCGAACCTTGCGGATTGTTGAAAAGTGATACAGCATTCTACATTCGATATTTTATTTATTCGCAAGGCGCAGGTCACGGTGTTTCTAATGCTGTTGGCAGGGATCATTTTGCCCTCTAGCGGTATGGGAATTCCGCTATGCATGTTTAAACACTTGTGTAGCCTGCCCTGTCCAGGCTGTGGACTTATGAGAAGTGTATCGAGTGTGCTCCACGGTGACTTTCTCAAATCATGGGGTTACCACCCTCTAGGCATTTGCTTTGTGGCCGTGGCAGTATTGTTCGTGTTTAATTTAGTAATGCCACGGCGATCAGTATCCGTTGTGCGGCGTTTTTTTAGCAAGTATAACGACCCACTAGAAATGCTGTTAATCGCTTTTGTAGCATTCTTTATCGGTTTTGGCGGGATCCGCCTGGCGGCCTACTTAGTGACGGGTTCGAGTTATTAAGCAATAGTGCTTAATCGCGGTTGAAGATGGTTGGCGAGCCAGTGGCGACTTGCATCACCTCTTGTGGCATATCGACCCTTAACCGTAGTTGGGTGAGATCCAACAGTGTGTCCAAACAAGTAGCAATTAGGTTTGGCGACCGGATAGGCGTGGTTGCAGGGGATCCTCCATCTTTTGCAGACTGCCCAATGACGTGTCCCCGCGGTATACCAGCGCCGTATAGCAATAGTGGCGTAAGGCCGCCCCAGTGATCACGCCCACCACGAGCATTGATTTTTGGTGTGCGACCCATTTCACCTGTACACACAAGCATAATTTTGTTTTGCAGCCCTCGAGCTTCAATGTCTTCAATCAATGCAGCAACAGCGTGGTTAAACGGACTGCCCACATATTCCATTCCGCGGACCATGCCAAGATTGTTAACATCAGCATGCATATCCCAAACAAACGATGTTGTAATTGTAATAAATCCACAACCACGTTCAGCCAAGCGTCGTGCTAATAAACAGAGCTTGCCAAGGGAATTCGAGTTGGCCTTATAGTGGTTACGATTGTTCATGTCTTTCCACTGGTCGAAACGAGTCAGCGGCGAAGTGTCATATTTGGCAACTGTTTGTGGGTCTTCTTTGCTGAGATCAAAAGCATCAGCTACACCGCCGAGCACAACATCAAATGCTTGTGATTGAAAGCGATCCAATCCATTAAGGCTGCCATCAGAGTCTATTCGCCGGCGGATATTGTCAAGCTTTCCAAGAAGCAGTTTTCGATCATCGAGCCGCAAACGATCAATGTGCAGTTTGAGATCATCTTGAAATGAACCACCACTGCCGGGCACAAAAGGCTCATAGCCTTTGTTAAATGGCCCAGAGGAAGCTATCCGTCCAAACTGATCAAAAGCCGCAGGCTCATCTTCAACCACAGCATTAGGAAATGCCGCCACGTTCGTTGGCATCCCATTTCGAGGATTGTTCGTGCCAATAACCCGTGAAAAGAATGAGCCAATATTGGCTCCATGGGTATCGGCACTAACGATGGGCTGAATTTTGTGAGCAGAACTGCCTGTTTGGTAAGAACGAACAACAGTAAATTTATCGGCCAAGCGGGCTAGTTTCCCCATGGAACCGCCAAAGAAAGTTCCTGGCACACTGGTGGGGATAGCCCCTGTCATGCTTTGAATGCTTGTGGGCGCATTCATTTTCGGGTCGAAAGATTCAAATTGACTGGGGCCGCCCTGTTGAAACAGGAAAATAACAGCTTTACCAGAAAACAATTCCCAAGGATCCGTTGCACCTGCTGCCTTAGCCAAACTGGTCAACCCAGCCATGTTCAGGCCAGTTAATCCCAAACTACCGACCTTCAAAAAAGATCGTCGATCAAGTTTGTCATATAAATTGAGCATGCGGTTATTTTGAAGTGCTGGCTTTTGGGTTCCAAATTGGCGTATCCCAACCAGCAATATCTGCTGGTTTAACTTTTTTACGGTATCCACCAAAACTAAAAGTGGTTGGATGATACGGACCGACAAACGCAACATCCATATCTGGTTGAATGTGTTTTTCTAGGCCCATACACCAAAAAACACCATTGACGATACATCGCCGTACGCCATCGCTGATGATATCTTCAGATGCACCTTGGGTGGTAGCGAAAACACGACCTTCTTTGCCCGAGTTTGATTTATACGTTCGCACCCAGATAGCAGGTTGAGGTGGTTTGTTCTCGACTGGATCGGCATCGGGCTTCATGGTCTTTAGCACTTCGTTTGTGGCTAGAATCACGGAATTCGGTAGTGGGTCAGCACTATAAGCGCCGGCCATAGCATGCATATCCGTTACTCCACTCAAGACGGGATGCTTAGCTTGAGCAGGAACCACGTTCATCCGCGTACTGAAAACATGGTTGCGGCCGTAGTGGCCAGCCGCCGGCGGCCGCCAAGTTTCACCGAGTATTTGCCGGCCAAAGCCGTAGCGATAATTTTCATCAGAGGAGTTGTAGTTGTACTTGCTGTTTTTACCCTTTAGACCATTAAAGGCGTGTGTTGTTGTCCGCAACCCTGCCACTGGTCCGCCGCGGTCAAGGTAGTCAATAATGTGTTGCATGGATTCGTCATCAGGAGCGACAAATCGTAGAAAACAGAACATCATATCCGCATCTTTTAAGGCATCGAGTCCAGGAATCCGTGAGGAACCCGCCTGAATGTACCCTTCCGCGTCGAGCCCAAAGAGGACGGTGCATTTGAATCCATGGTGATAAGCTAAGATGCGAGCAAGTGCTGGACAGCTTTCTTCCCCTCGATATTCATGGTCAGAGGCTATAAACACGATGTGTTTGCCCTTGCCGGGGCCATCTTTGCCTTCGTAGATTACACCAGCCTCGTCAGCGACAGATGACAACGGGGAAATAATAAGAACCAACAATCCGAGTACAGCAAATAAACGCATTCAAACAATTCCTTATGAAATTAATACACCAAAGAGGTTTTTGCTAAATTAGCCCTAGTTAATTTATATCCTTCTATATTCTGTATGAGGACGCACTTAAAAGCTACCTCATATTTCAATACCCTTTTATAGCACTATCTTGCCGCTGAACCACGAATAACGAGCTAATCTTCACTACTTATTGAACTTTAGACTTCATACCACCGCGAATAGCACCGGCTTGGATAGCCCCGTAATTAGTAAGAAAAGCGGGATCCAGCGGTCGACTATTAGGCATCGCGAGCCAGATTCGTAAGAGGTGTCGTCTTTGATCGATGTTTTCATGATCCTGAAACGCGTTGCGGCGGTGATAGGTAATCCAATTATTTAGCAGCAATATGTCGCCAGGTTCTTGGCTGAACTCTACGTGCATTGACTGTCGTTCACACACTTGCTCAACAAAGTCCAAGGCCTCTTTCTGTGAGGTAGTCATATCTGGCGTATTAGGATCAGCGTAAGCGCGGTCGATGAGCACGCGTAAAAACGCCGAGGCAAAGTGACCCTCACAAAAAGAAAAAATGGGCTGTTGGCAATATGCGTCCGCATTACCTGCGTCAACATTATGCCGTTTGTAGTAAAAGAGTTGGGTGAGAACATGCAGCAAATCTGGTCGCTCGGATAGTATTTGGTTATAGACAGCTACGCTGCTTACGATCTGATTTTCGCCGCCGGTGATTGCTTGTTGCAGGCACAGGAACGCAATAACGTCACAACGATCGGTATGAAAGCTCAGTCGCTTGCTTGTGTTTGGGCCACGAGTTTTAGCGTCATCAGCTTTATACCCTTCATCGCGGACACTAAAAACAATATCCCCAGCGCTGCTTTGCGAGACAGCAGTTCCCAAATGAGTGGTTAGCCCATAGAACATCCGCTGTAAATCATCGGCAGAAAATCGTTCAACATCACACCCTTTGATTAAGATTGCGCCACAACCCTCTTCTAATTCGGTTTGCAGGGAGGCTAATTTAGGTGCTAGCTGAGGCAGCTCAAAATTGTGCCGCGACAAGGTGGCTATAGGCATCGCTGCAGTGCTGGATGTAGCGGCAGCTAATTCATCGAGGTCAGCAGTAGAAAGGCGCATTGGCCACGGGTGCGTCTCGAATAACTGTTGTCCCTGCCAGCCAGCAGGCCCAACAATAGGCTCAAATGGCATGGTCTAATTTATTTTCCCACGCAATATAATTCTTGCGATGTACGAATTAAGATTTTCCCGTCGACAAAAACAGGCGTAGCCACAGCAAACGCTTCAGGCAACACATTCTTAGCAACGATCTTACCGGTGTCAGCATGCACAACAAATGTTGCCCCGTCTTCGCGTGTTAAATAGACATGGGCCCCAGCGAGGATTGGCGATGCCGAGAATGCGAGCCGGTTTTTCTCGAGTTCTGTTTGCCAGGTTGTTTTGCCCGTTGTAATATCGATTTGAGTAACTAATCCGCGATCCGTAGTGAGAATCGCTTTGTTGTTGATAGCAATTGGCGTGGGAACATCTGCGCAGATATTGTCGACCGTCCAACTGACGGTTGGTGTGGCCGTTTTAAGATCAATAGCCGTAAGTGTTTTGCCGCGAGCATAAGGCGCTAAGATAATCCCGTTGCTGATAGCAGGCGAGGCGATGCTCCGCCAGTATTTTTCACCGTTAGGATTTAGCGTACCAATCCGCCAGAGTTCATTACCGGATTTAGCATCATGAGCGGTAACAAAATCCGCTCCCAGCACAATAATGGTTTCTGTGTTATTAATGGTTGTTACGACTGGTGTCGAATAACTTTGAGCAGCTTCTAGCGGGGCATCGAGGTTACGCTCATGTTGCCAAGCAAGTGCCCCGGTTTTTTTATTAAGAGCTAATAAGTAACTGGGACCGGTTTGCATTACAGCAATTACCACATGATTTTTTGTAAGCACTGGTGAAGTGCCAAGATCCCACCAAAGAGTGTCCGCGCCGTATTTTTCTTGGATGTTAAGTTGCCATACGATTTTCCCAGCGAAATTTACGCAAGCTAGGTCTCCGCTCTTAAAGTAGACATAGATGTGTTTCCCGTCTGTTATCGGCGAAGAGTTGCTACCACTCGCTTTTTTGTGTTTTCCCGCCGCCGCTGTACCGGTTTCGCTGCGCCATTTTTCTTTTCCATCACGATCTAAACAGAGAGTAAGGTTTGCCCCGTTTTCTGTCGTAGTAAGAACGATGTTTTCCTCCCACACAACAGGCGTTGAACTGCCACTGCCTGGCAAAGTTATTTTCCAAGCAATGTTTGAATCCGCAGACCAAGTGGTTGGAAAAGGGCCTTTAGGGCCAACGCCGTTTTGATCGGGGCCACGCCACGAGGGCCAGTTTTCAGCAGAGGCAGTCGCGGAAATAAACAAAACAACTAGCAAACCGATAAAATGTTTCATAATTAATCTCTTGCATGAAAACTGTTAGGTAATTCGAATTACGATTACTATCACTTACATAAAACATGGATCCTAAAACAACGAGGACCCACACGGAACGTTCTAATATACCAAATGAGAATCCACCGCTGGGCCTTAAGTTCCATTACACTAGGTTATTAGCAACAGACCTAAAAGCCTTCTTCAGCGAGCAGCAAGAATTCTAATGAACAAATTAACCCCGTTTTTATTATTGTTATCGATCGCATATTTGTTTGGTTGTACAGCGGATAAATCTATTGAGGTTGAACCGCCGAGCCTGACAAACCAATCCAGCAATGAAGATGGCATCAACGAAGCGATACCCAGCAAGGGAAAAATAGGCTATTCGGCAATGAGCCTCAAAAACCCATTCTTTGTTGTTATTTCACAAAGCTTGACAACTGCAGCCAAGTCAGAGGGCTATGAAGTCATCACGATGGATGCGGATTCGGACGTCAAGCGACAGGCGAACCAAATAGAAGATTTTATTAGTCAAGGCGTAGCGGCCATCGTATTAAATCCGACGGATGGACTAGCAATAGGGCCGGCCATTAAACAAGCCAATGAAGCAGGGATTCCGGTGTTTACGTGCGACTTACAATGCGTCGCCGAAGGCATTGAGATTGCAGGGCATATTGGCACAGATAATCTTCAAGGCGGTAAACTGGCAGGCCAAGCAATGATCGAAGTCTTAGGTAATGAAGGTGGGGAGATATTAGTTTTAGATTTCAAGCAGGCAAATTCTTGTGTATTAAGAGTGCAGGGCTTTAAGCAGGTGCTTGCTAGCCACAACGAGGGCCGCGAAACGGGGCAGATAACCATTGTTAGTGAGATTAACGGTGGCGGTGATCAAAGCATCGGCTACCGAGCGACTGTTGATAGCTTGCAGGCGCACCCGAACATCCGTGGAATTTTTGCGATAAACGATCCATCAGCTTTAGGGGCTTGGGACGCTATAGATGAAGCACAGAAAGCGGAATTGATATCGATCGTAGGATTCGATGGTGCATTAGCTGGGAAACAAGCGATCGCTCAGGGGAAAATTTACGCAGACCCGATTCAATTCCCTAAAAAAATGGGACAAGTAATCATGAAGAAATTTGTTGCCTTCCAAGCTGGTGAAGAATATGAACAAGTCGAGCTCATTCCAACATCGCTGTATCGCCAAGCCGATGCAAAATCAGACCCGGACTTGCAGTTGGATCAATAAATGTCAGTCACTCCACCGCTGCTTGCAATCAAAGGCTTAACAAAGAGTTATCCAGGCGTGCAGGCTTTGTCAGACGTTTCTTTAACACTTGCTCGCGGCGAAGTATTGGCATTACTGGGTGAAAACGGCGCCGGTAAAAGCACACTCATAAAAACGCTAGGCGGTGTTCATCAAAGCGATCGCGGCAGTATTCGAATTGACGGTGACCTCGTAGCGATTGCCAATCCACGCGATGCTCGGCGATTGGGCATAAGTGTTATTTATCAAGAATTTACTCTAATCCCAACATTGAAAGTTCGGGAGAATATTTTCTTGGGCCACAACCGGCAATGGCTAAAACCAATTTCACAAAAAACAGAACGCACGCGAGCACAAGCGTTATTGAATCGGATTGGCAGCCAGTTAGACCCGGATAGGCTTTGTAGTGAGCTAAGCGTCGCGGACCAGCAAGTTGTAGAGATTGCCAAGGCGTTGGCTTTAAATACAAAACTCATGGTGATGGATGAACCCAGCGCTGCCTTGTCGCCCCGAGAAGCTGAGGGGTTGTTTGGCATCGTTGAGGAATTACGCAGTCAAGGAATTGGCATAATCTATATTACTCATCGCCTCAACGAAGTTGAAGAACTGGCGGACCGCATTATGATATTGCGAGATGGTGAACATATCACGACGCAAGCCGCGGCAGATTTAAGCCGCGATCAAATCATTGAAAATATGGTGGGGCGTTCGCTTGACGAAGAGTTTCCGCCGCGGTGTTCAGTGATTGGTGAGCCACGATTGCAGGTTACAGGACTAACTCGCGGGACGGCTGTCGAGAATGTTTCCTTTACGGTTCACCGAGGAGAAGTACTGGGCATTGCGGGCTTAGTTGGCGCGGGGCGAACCGAAGTTGCTCGAATGCTGTTTGCTGCTGATTTGCCGGATCAAGGGACAATAACGCTGGACGGTGTGGTACTCAGTTTGAAATCTCCACGGCAAGCGATAGCCGCAGGGATTTGTCTGTTGACCGAAGACAGAAAGAGCCAGGGGTTAATTCTGACTCAATCAACGCAGCACAACTTTGGACTTCCCAACTTGGCAAACTTTTCATCAAAAGGGATGCTGGTTCACCGTCGTGAGCAAAATAGGTTTCAACATTATTGTGACGCGCTCAATATTCGCATTGCAGATGCTCAGCAACGAGCGGAAACACTGTCCGGTGGAAACCAACAAAAAGTGGTGCTCGCAAAATGGTTACAAAGCAACGCGGATGTTATCATTTTTGATGAACCAACGCGGGGGATTGATGTTGGGGCCCGATATGAGATTTATCAATTGTTAAATGAATTGTCAGAGCAAGGCAAAGCAATTATTATGATCAGCTCAGATTTACCAGAGGTGTTAGCGATGAGCGACCGAATTGTTGTAATGCGCGAAGGACAGGTAACGGGTATGCTGGACGTTAAATCATCACAGCAAAAAGTCACTCCAGAAGATATTATGCGTTGCGCTACTAGCGACCAATCACTAGAGCAGCCGGTGGTGGCTCAATCATGAACAAACCGAAGATCGTGCCAACAAGAAAATGGTCCCTTAAAACACTAATAGTGGACCATGGAATGCTGCTTGTGCTGTTGTTGCTTTGTGCAGCGATTAGTGCATTGACAGTAACGGATATTCATCCGGAAGACCCAGCGGCTGGCCGCCAGCTAGCTAAACTAGCCGTGCAAAAATATGGAACGGACCCAAATATATTAATTGTCGTACGGGACACAGATGCCGATCGAGCATTTGCGCAAGCGATAAATGACGAGCTGGTTACCGGTGGCGTACATGTTGTTGGCGTAGCAAGCGGCACTCCACGCCAAGCGATGCTGCAGCTTACTCAAACGTTAGCCAAAGGGGACACTGTCGATGTAATAGCCACACACAACTTTGCATCGCAATGGGAAGTCTTGAACGCGTCAAGGCTAGCGGAGGTCAGCGATAAACCGATTAAGGTAATTAGACCACCGAGTTACCGCTGGCCATCCTTTTTGACTAAAAATAATTTACTTAGCATTTTGAATCAAAATGCCCCGATTGCGATAATGGCGATTGGCATGACGTTGGTTATTATTACGGCCGGCATTGATTTATCGGTGGGTAGCTTGATGGCACTAGCGGCAGTGGTCACCGCAGTCAGTTTGCGGGATTATTTAGGCGGCGCTGATGCGCACGGTGGCTCCGTCGCACTAGCCTTTGGAGTTGCCATGCTGGTCTGTGCCGTTGTTGGCGCAGTGGCCGGCTTGTTAATTACAGTATTTAAAATTCCGCCGTTTGTGGCCACATTGGGGCTGATGATGGTCGCTCGGGGGGCGTGCTATATTTTGGCTGGTGGAGCGGATGCCGTTAAAATTGATGCGCCGGCAATTAGTAGCCTTTATGACGCATCTGTGTTTGGCGTTTCTAGCCAGATTATATTAATGGTAATTCTGTTTATTACCGCTCATGTTGTCATGACACACACTCCGTTTGGCAGGTATGTCTATGCCGTTGGCGGCAATGTGTCCGCCGCGCGATTGTCTGGAGTACCAGTGATGGCCGTTTTGATCACGGTCTATATCGTGTGTGGCTTGTGCGCTGGTGTGGCAGGCGTGTTAGATGCATCCCATTTTTTGACCGGTAGGCCCAAGGCTGGCGAGTTTTATGAACTCCAAGTGATTGCCGCCGTTGTGGTTGGTGGTACGAGTTTGATGGGTGGTGAGGGCAAGATTTTTGGGACGTTAATCGGCGCTTTGATTTTGGGTGTTATCCAAAATGGGCTGAATATGGCTGGAGTGGATTCATATCGACAAATGGTGATTTATGGAGCGTTGATCTTAGTTGCCGTTGTGGTCGACCAACTTAAGAAAAAGGTTATAAACCCAGGCATTGTTAGCCAACAATAAAGGATTTGAACAGTTTTTCTCAAAACTCAATAAACTATCTATGCAGGTGGTTGACAGGCACTGGTATCGGCAAGTAGTTTATTGTTTTGTCCCATGGTTAGTCTCATTTAAACGCACGATGAGTGCATTTATGTGGAGCGGCGTTTGGAGGGCAAAAATAAAAGGAAACAACAATATATTTGGTTTGCAGCAACGATTTGCTGCAAAAAAACCAGCCCTAGACTTTAGATTTTGTAGGAGATAGTTTCGTGAATAAATTTGCAAAAATTGCAATGTACAGCCTTGGTGCTGTATTAATGATGGCCGCACCAGCTTTTGCACAAGACGGTAGCGTTGCAGCTATAGCTTCTAGTCTTGGTGCTGTTGGTGCTGGGCTTGTTTGCATCGGTTCAGCCGGCGGGATTGGGAAACTAGCAGCTTCAGCTTTTGAAAGCATGGCTCGTCAACCAGAAAAGGCTGGCCAAATCCAGACAGCGATGATTATTGCCGCTGCTCTGATTGAAGGCTTTACGTTCTTTGCCTTGTTTATTTGCATGAGCTAAGTAGCGGAGGACTTCGGACCTGTTTCGACGGGTCGTTTTTTTATGCGCGGTTGGGACTGTTGTGATCAATGTTAATTCAGGCGGAAAATTCGACTTTCCGCTGCGAATCGGTCATACTGATAGATTGTCGTCTGCAGGGCGTAATAAACGCGGACCCCGTAGACAAATAGGCCTAAAGTTTTTGTGGAAGAACTAGTCATATGGCATTAGCCGACAATCGAGCACAACGAATTTCCACTCTCTGCGCGCTCTATCTAGCTCAAGGAATACCTTGGGGATTTATGACGATTACGCTGGCGAACTTTTTGTCCAACCAGGGGCTTACATCACAGCAGGTTGGTGAATTGACAGCAACGACCCTGTTGCCCTGGACATTCAAAGTTATCTGGGCTCCGGTGATCGACTCCATACAGCTTAAGTCGATGGGAAAAAGGCGACCCTGGATCTTATTAGCCCAGTTGCTGATGACACTTAGTTTGCTGGCCATCTTGTGGGTAGAGCCATATATGTTTGGCGACAATATCGACATTGAAACATCGTACCGATATTTGTTGGTGATCTTTTTTATTCACAACATGTTCGCCGTATTGCAGGATGTGTGTACGGATGCATTGGCTGTCGATATATTACCGGTAAACGAGCAGGGACGAGTGAATGGATTGATGTGGGCCAGCAAATTATTGGGGTTGGGCGGTGGTGGTGCGTTGTTGGCGACGATCATGCATGACTATGGCATACGAGGTGCCGTAATCGCACAAATGCTAACACTATTTGTGATTATGCTGTTTCCATTGTTTTTTATTGAGAGAAAAGGGGAAAAGCGATTTCCATGGAGCAAAGGCGATGTGGACAGTGAGCAACCAATAGCACACACAGCGAAGCGCTCCATCTTGGAAATTGCGCGAGATTTAATACGCGGTTCTTCTCCCGCCGCAGCCGACATAGCGACGCGTCCTATCGGGGAAATTGTGCGAGATCTAATACTCGGTTTTTCTTTACGCACAACAGCAACCTATTCACTGATGATTCTCGTGAGTCTGATCGGTTGGGGTGTCATGGAAACGGTTCTTAAGACAATTTGTAACCAACAGATTGGATGGAGCGCCCAACATACATCGCATGTCATGGGATATGCAGTGATTCCGGAATGTATAGTGGCGATTGCCGCCGGTTGGCTCGGCGATCGGTACGGGCGGAAAATGTTTATGACGATTGGATTAGTCGGTTATGGAATACTGTCGATAGCATTTGCTTGTTTGGTAAATCAATGGGGTGCGGGACTTGAAACGACAATTGCTGTTGACGGAGTTTGGGATAATTACATCGTTTGGATATATACGGTTAGCTATAGAACACTGCTGGCTGTTTTTGTTGTGAATTATCTTGCCGATTCGATGAAAATGTCCTGGACGAATTCGTCTGCCACGATGTTTACCATCTATATGACGCTTTCCAATATTGGCCATGTGATTGGTAATTTTAGCGCCGGAACCGTAGAGACTGCTTTTGGTGTGTCAAATACCTTTATAGTAATGGGCACCCTAACCGCAGCCACTTCCTTGTTGCTGCTGTTTGTAAATGCCGACGATGTTGAGAAGCGGAAAACTCAATTGTTGGATGCCGAGATAATTCAATAACGTTTATATCCGTTTGACGGACCTCAATCTCTACGAATTAGCACGTAGCATCTGTTATTCTAAGAGATATGAAATCTCTGGTAATATTACTACTTGCTCTCACGCCATCCGTGCTCTGTGCGGACGAGCAGGATCCATGGTTGCAGGACTTTCAAAATAAAGTTGCTCCGATTCTGCAGCAACACTGCTTTGCTTGTCACAATACGCACGACCATAAAGGCGACTTTTCCATACAGTCCTATGAGGAAATCCAGGCAAGCGGTTTCATCGAAGCGGGCGATCCGGAAAACAGCCGTTTCATCGATGTTCTTAAAGCGGCCGAAATGCCGAAGGACAAACCGCCACTCACCAAAGAACAAATAACAGTCTTGGAAAGGTGGATCACCAATGGTGCGAGATGGCCAGAAGATTTCAGACTCAAAGCTCCCGCGATTTCCAACAAAGACTGGTGGTCTTGGCGACCGCTAAAGGCGGTGCCGACCCCGCAAGTTGCAAATCCATTTGCCGACAAGTTTCCCGCTCGGACTCCGATTGATCAATTTGTAATTCGCAAGTTGATTGAGAAACAATTGACGCCCACGGCCCCCGCGGATCGCCGCAGTCTTATTCGACGATTGACCTACGATCTGACCGGATTGCCACCAACGCTGGGTGCAATCACAGATTTTGTTTCTGACCACGATCCGCTGGCCTACTCAAAATTGGTCGATCGGCTATTAGCATCGCCAGCCTACGGAGAACAGTGGGGGCGGCACTGGTTAGATGTCGTAAAATATGCCGATACATGTGGTTATGACAAAGACAAACTACGGCCTAATGCTTGGCCCTATCGCGACTATGTCATCCGCAGCTTTAATCAAGACAAACCATATTCGCAATTTGTACGCGAACAAATTGCGGGTGATATGCTTTATCCACAAACCGCTGACGGGATCTTGGGCCTAGGGTTTATCGCCGCTGGACCGTGGGATTTTATTGGGCATGTGGAAGTTTCCGAGGCCAAGTTGGATGGCCAGATTGCCCGTAATATTGATCGTGATGAAATGGTTTCGAATACACTCAATACATTTATTAGTACGACGATTCAATGTGCCCGTTGTCACAACCATAAATTTGACGCGATCACACAGCAGCATTATTACAATCTACAAACTGTGTTTGCCGCAGTCGACAAAGCAGACCGAGTTTACGACGCGGACCCGCAAGTTGAAAAAACACGACAGCAGCTGAATTCAAAACTAGCGACAACCGCCGCGGAGATTAAACAGCTTGAGCAAGAAATAAAACAGGCCGCGGGAGCGGACTATACCGCTGCGGTCGCCAATCGCGATAAGTGGCAACCAGCAATCAAGCGAGCGGAGCGACCCGATGCATATGGTTTTCATAGCTCCATTTTGGATTCGCCTGCGAAAGCCCAGTGGGTTCAAGTTGATTTAGGAGAATCGACAACAGAGATAACTCGTATTCGACTTTATCCAGCGAGCGATGATTATGCTGGCGTTGGGGACGGGTTTGGGTTTCCTGTTCGGTTTCAGGTGGCGGTTTCCAATGATAAAT
>LWDU01040208.1_pt2 | contig 48559 bp, 39 predicted proteins | sample 727161 | NCBI WGS metagenome assembly LWDU01 (sample SAMN04566230, study PRJNA314399) | hydrothermal vent metagenome | isolation source: deep sea hydrothermal plume seawater | place: Mexico: Gulf of California, Guaymas Basin | collected 2004-07-11
CGCCATGTTAATCAGTTGCGCACCCATCAGATTTTTCTCGAGCGCTCCGCTATACATCATGTTCGTAAAAATTGGCACAGCAAAGCCTATAACAACAAGAACTGCGATCTTCTTCCAAGGAATACCTTCCCCGTTTTTAATCATCACGAATGGAATGAGCACAAGAGTAGCAATCACAGCAGAAAACAAACCACCACGGCTCAATGTCACGATTAACGCGCAGTACATGGCCGCGACGACAACACTCACGGCAATCTGCTGCCAGCGTTCACGCACATATAAGAAAAGTCCTATGGCAGGAAAAAGCCCAAGATTAAATAGTCCGGCAAGGTTATTCGGATTTAACATCGGGTGTTTTATACGAGGGCCATATTGCTCGTAAAGAAAGAAGAACTGTATCAGCGCCCAAAAGGCAAAACCCGCTATCACGAGCCAAAACACAGCGGCATGAAAACGCGCCCATTTATCTGGGTTAGGCGCAAGCATTGTGACAATGAAGTACCCAGGCAGCATCGTAAATATAAACGTAAACAGCGTACTGATATAAGGCGAGCTTGACCAGAGCTGGGCGATCCAGAAATAAATACAGAAGAAAATGATAAAGAAAAATGTGTTACTGCGCGGAATATTCCAGCCATGTTTGAAACCGGGGAAGATCGTAATAAGCGCATAAAGGCTCATACAAATAAAGGCTGGCGCGAATAGAACACTATCGGTTCCGATAAAAAACACGCTTAACCCCAGCGCCACTAAAAGAAGGGGCGTGGTTAAGAAAAGCGGCCATTGAAAGAGGGTCTTAAAAGAAAGATTTGTCGGCATTTATAGACTCTTGAATATCAAAATATCCAAGAGTCTATCAGGAATTATTCCATACCGATAGCGGCTTTATAGAGTTCTAACAGCTCATCTTCTTCGCGGCGCTTTTCGATTTCCATCTTACGAAGACGGATAATTTTACGCATAGTTTTTGTATCAAAGCCAAAGCCTTTAGCTTCGCCGTAAATTTCTTTGATGTCTTCGCCAAGCGCTGACTTCTCTTCTTCTAAACGCTCGATACGCTCGATATAAGACTGCAGTCTTTTACCTGTGACATTGACGTCACCGTCCGTACCTGTCGGAAACGCAGCTACATTTGTTTCCTTCACGTCATCATCCATATTATCGTCAGCCATTTCCACTGAACTCTCACTCATCGCCATCTCCTTTTTTAGCTTTTTCTACTAGTTTCTCAAAATAAGTGCGCTCTGCCTCGGGGTCGTGTTCTACTATCGGCCCATCGTAAAGCGTATATAAATTCTCGTCGCTGAGAATCGGATTATAACATTCAACAAGACGGTTCGCCCAGTCGATTGACTCTTTATCTGTCGAAATCAGATCATTTCGGACTTCTACCAACGCATTTGGCAGCAAACGCGCATCAGCATGGCGATTAACCGTCGTACCACGTAAATAGCGGGCATCATAAGGTTCGTTATCACCAACGCAATAGCCCTTATCTTCGAAATATCCGATAGTCGCCGCAGGTATACGGTCATCCTGCACCCATAAAACACCAACCTCCCAAGGCCTACGCTGGTTATAAAACACGGGCGTGAAGCTATGAATCGCAATCACCGCAGGCACTATACCCTTTTCCAGATAACCATCAATCATGGAAGACAGCGCGTCATGAAACGGGTTGTACAACTCATCAATGCGCAGCTGCTTATCTGCTTCATTCATCGCAATATTACCAGGCACGGGCTTACCCTCGCCGGTCATAACAAAGGCTGTCGGGTGCTGGATATCACGATTTAAATCCACAACAAGGCGCGAATAATTGCCGAAGATTGCAGGCGCATCAAGTGCTTCGGACATAACTTCGGTAATCTTCTTAACGCCAATATCTACAGCATAATGCTGCTGCAGATCATCATCCGTCATCCCTAGATTGCCAAGCTTACGAGGAACAACGTTAGAGGCGTGGTCGCAGACTAAGATACAAGGCGTCTTGCCGTCAGCATTCATGATGCTGAACGCAGGCGGCTCATCCTTCTCAAGCAATGAAGAACCAATAGCGGATTGTGACTGGAAAATGCCGTCTGACACCTTTGCCTCGTAACAATTATGATTAGTTGAATATGTTGTATGTAGCGTATTGCAGCTGCGAACTGCAAGGGCTGAAAACCGTTTTCACGAGTTTTCAATAGCTATTTCTTTTTAAGAACGTCCCAAGTCTCGATGACAATGCCTTCACGACCGCCTTCAGCTACGCGTCCCAACTGCACACGGATAAACACCTTCTCGGTCAAGAATTGATCGCCTTGATTGGATGTCATTTCACGGTAATCCTGTGCGCCGACGGGCAAGAACGTCATAATCAAAGGCACATCGTAGACCCAGCGATAGACATTACCGACAACACCGGATGTACGAAGCTGCGGAATACCGTCAATAAAGGTTTTTAGCTCATAATTATTACTGCGCATCAGCTCAACCGCCTTAATACGGCGTAGAAACTTGTTATATTCGCTAATACCGTTGGCGCTCATAAACTCTTTCAGGCTCTCCTGATGCGCCGCGTAGGCAGCTTCATCCGTAGGCGCAAAAGTCAGAGATTCGGCAACGGCCTGCATAACCCATTTATTAATCGCGCCTTCATGCAAATGCGGCAAATTCATATCAACAGAAACGCGTTCTGTTCCCAGCGGCGTGTATTCAACACCGATACCCGCATCGCCGATTGCCTCCAACGGGCGCGCATCAGCAAATGGCGCCGTTTGTGTTTCCAGCGCCTGAATTTCTTCTTCATCAACAAACATTTCAGGGAACATGGCTTCTAACGGATTGGGAATACCGTTATTTCTTTGCACGATCGCCGCAATATTGGAAATCAATATCACAAAAGCAAACAGTGCTAGTATCAGACCTAACGTGCGCATATATTCTTACCCCGAAATCTTCTCTATGAACTAAGACGCTTTTTTGATTTTGCCAAGAATGCCACCTAATTGCATCACATTTTCTATACGACGCGAAACAAATGCACTTACCGCATCATCATCAGGCTGTGCATCGCTCATCCAGTATAACATGGTTGAACCTATAACACCGCTTAACAAGCCCCGTTTAGTGTAATGATTATAATCAGTCGCTGTATCACCTGCCCAATTCCAGATAGCATCTGCCGTCCGCCACAATACTTTAGACGCCCGCATACTGCGCGTTGGCAAAGACCAGAATGCCAGAGCCTGCGCCTCTGCATCACGGTTTTCAGAGACAATCTCTAACCGCGTCATCACAGCCATATGTATTTTATCTCGGATACGCATTTCAGCAGCGTTAACTCCCTCGAGCTTTTCAAGCATGAGACGATCATTCAAATCAGCATAATGCGCCAGCACATCCGCCATACCCGTTGGGAATAACGCATGCACAGCCTGCACGTCGTTACCACCTTTCAACGCGGCATTCTTAATGACGTCCATTGTCCAGCCGTCAAAAACCACATCCGGTAAAGCGGCATGAATAATACTGTCTTTAATTTTTACTGCTGAATCGTTCATTTCGGTGTTTCTTAGAATTCTAAAAAGACTATATTAGGCTTATGAGCGAAAAAATCAAAGACTTAGGCGATACCAGCACACTTTCAGGACGCGTTGCGCGTTACGGGAAAGTCTCTACATCCATGGCAGGCCTAGCGGCTAAGCTAGCAGGCGAGAAATATCTCGGCCTTAAAATCGAGCGCGCGGAACATGCCGAGCAGCTCATGTCTGCGCTAGGCAATATGAAAGGCCCGCTGATGAAAGTCGGCCAGATACTGGCGACGATCCCCGAGGCACTTCCACCCGAATACGCCGAAGCTTTCCAGCAATTGCAATCCAACGCGCCGCCCATGGGCTGGCCATTTGTCCGCCGCCGCATGAAAACCGAGCTAGGTGCTGACTGGATGAATTATTTTGAAGAATTCGGTCAGGAAGCTGCCGCTGCCGCAAGTCTAGGCCAAGTACACCGTGCCATTACAAAAGATGGCAAAAACGTAGCCTGTAAACTGCAATACCCTGATATGGAATCAGCCATCAAAGCTGACTTAAGCCAGTTAAAGATGGTCTTCTCTATATATGAGAAATATGACTCATCCATTTCAACAAAGCATATCCATGAAGAGCTATCAGCGCGCCTATATGAAGAGTTGGATTACGAGTTAGAAGCCAAATACGGCAAGCTGTACCAGTACATGCTGAGTGAAACTAAAAACGTTCACGTGCCCGAGGTTGTTGACAAATTGTCGACAAAGCGCCTGCTGACATCAACATGGCAAGATGGCAACAAGATCATGAGCTATCTGGACGCCTCGCTGGAACAGCGCAACCGCATCGCCATGAATATGTTCCGCGCATGGTATGTGCCGCTTTACTATTTCGGCGTTATTCACGGAGACCCGCATCTTGGTAACTACACCGTACGTGAAGATGACTCGATCAATCTTCTCGACTTCGGCTGCGTACGGGTTTTCCCGCCGAGCTTTATTGGTGGTGTAATTGACCTATACAACGCCCTGCTCAAAGAAGACAGAGACCTAGCCGTTCATGCCTTTGAAACATGGGGCTTTAAAGATCTTTCCAACGAGCAAGTTGAAATCCTTAGTATCTGGGCGCGTTTCCTTTATGCCCCTGTGCTGGAAGATAAAGTACGTAAAATCGGCGAAGCTAAAGGCGGTGTTTATGGCCGCGAAACAGCCGAAGAAGTACACAAAAAGCTGCGAGAAGTCAGCAAAGACAGAGGCGGCATTACTGTACCGCGTGAATTTGTATTTATGGATCGTGCTGCCCTCGGCCTGGGCTCAGTCTTCATTCATCTGAAAGCAGAGATAAACTGGTACAAGCTTTTCCAGGAAATGATTAGCGACTTTGACGTTAAAACTCTAGAAAAACGACAATCAGAGGCGCTGAAGAAATTCGACATCGCAGGATGCTTCTGGGGCGTTGAGCACAGCTTTCGTCAACTCAGCGGTGTATCAGAAGTGATCAGCGGCTATACCAACGGGCATAAAGACAACCCGACCTATGAAGAGGTATGCCGCAAGGACACAGGACACGCCGAGGCTGTAAAAGTTACCTTTGATCCCGCAGTTATTTCTTACGAAGAACTTCTGAATCATTTTTGGAACATCCACAACCCGACAACCCTAAATAGACAAGGGCCGGATGTTGGCAGCCAGTATCGTTCTGGCATCTATTACACTAGCGAAGATCAATATCGCAAAGCTTTAGCATCGTTAAAAGCCAAAGATCAAAGCGGTGCATTCAAAGAACCTATTGTCACAGAAGTAAAAGAAGCTTCGACATTCTGGCCGGCAGAAGACTATCATCAACGCTATATTGAGAAAAATGGTGGCGGTCACTGCGCTATTTAATGCGCAATAGACCGCCACCACGAAACTTTTAATTCTTACATTTTGTAAGGGGCAATTGTCTGAAGCTGAGCCGCTGTAGGCGTACCTTTTACGCGGGCACAAACAACGCCTTCACAGCTTTTATCAGAACTTACAGAAGCAAATACGGCACCGCGGCCTTTCTTATCTGCTGCCGCAAATTTTGATGAAATCGCTGAAGCGAAGTCGCCTGCTGCGGTATCTTCTGGGGCTTGCAAACGTACATATTTACCGGACATATCAACACTCCTCTATTTTTATCTAGTAAAATTAATAGAGGGACTATATATGAAGTATAATTATTATGTCAAATAAATTATAGAGAGGCAGTCGGTCCTGAAGGCTTCTTAAGCGCTTCAATATTGCACTTGGTCAACAGAACTCTAAACTCATCCTTATACTTGGTCTTGTTCATGTCCTTCAGATTTAACCAGACAGTATTCACTAGCTGTTCAGAACGGCCTGACCAATACCCTGTATCCATCATCGCCTGCAGACTATCGGTTTCCTGCAATACATCCAGAAGGCTTTTGCCACCTTCTTTAGCAGGCTGCAACAGATCCTCATCCGTCAGATACTCGCCAGACTCCTTCAAAAGCATCATGACCTTATCAAACTGACCGTATTTAGCGGCTTTGATCAAACAGCTTTCACCATCATTACCCGACGGGGCACGAAGCGTTTCAAGTTTGATGACTTCACCTTTAGATTTCAGAACTTCAGCCACCTTATCCATATGCTCCCAAGTCTTCTTAAGACCCAGCGCCATAACAGGCGTCGCGTGCGGCCCTGCAGCGGAATCATTGAACAAAGGCGTCAGTAGATCACTCAAATTAACATCAGGGCCAGTTAGCAGCTCGACATTCAACTGGTCTTCAATTACGCCTGTCAGAACCGCATCAATATCAATCTTAGAGGCCTGCGCATCGTTCAAACGGTTGAAAACCTCCATCAGATCGCCTGGACGACCTTTAAAGACCTCGCGGTTAAAAATCTTATCTTCCAGATCATGCTTAAATGCTGACCCGACAATAGAGTCACGATCCCCACGTTTAAAGAAGAAAAACTCAGGGTCCATTACCTCACCAGCCGCCACTAGAGCAGCATGAATTTTTTCGAATTTTTCCCATGAAGCTTTAGCATAAAGCGTATGATCACCTTCACGGTCTACAAGCTTCACATCATCTAATGTCAGCTGCAAACCTGCATCAGCCAACTTGGCAACGAACTTATCCAAATCCCCTGTACCAAACGCAGTACGAACTTCAGAAGTCTCTATACCCGCCTCCTTCAGCACAGCAGCACGTGTCTTTTTACCACTCAGAGCTGCAATCTTGGCCTGCAGCTCATAGAAATCTACGTCCTTGCGCTTATCTTGCTTCAATGAGAAAAACAGATTTTCAAACTCTTCAGCATGACCTTTCCAAAGCTCTGGCTCAAAAACATGCCCAATTGAATCACACTCTGCCGCCATATCGATAGCAGATTTAGAATCAGCAATCGTTTTACCTAAATCGCGGTGCGTAATTGTTTCACCGTTTTTCGCGGCGAGCTTCAAAACCTTATCAAAAGACTCCCATGTTTTGGCGAACTGGAAAATGCTCTTGCCGTTTGGCGCTACAGAGAACATATCCGACTTACTGATCTTCCCGCCTTCTTGCAGCAGATCACCCATATCTTCATCCAGCTCAATGCCTTCGAAGATTTCGTGGTCACGTCCAAAGCCGAGTGACATACCCAATACAAAAAGTTTCGCCTTATTCATCTTTATTTACCTCGTAAAAAACGGTTTTTCCCTGCCCATGACGACTGCACACGCGTCTAATAACATTACGCGTAATCGAAGCATCCTGAGGGACGTAGATAGTTTTAATTCCAGGAGCAAAAAACGCCTGCTCCAATTCAAAGCCGTTACGCACAGTCAATGTGTCCGTATCACGGCGCAGCAGGTCACTCTCCCAACCCGCGGTAATCTCGTACAGATAAGACTCTCCGGCCTTATAAGGCACAGTGTCTGAAACTTTGGCGCGGGCAACATAAGGTGCCATATGGCGTGCTAGCTCGTCCGCAGTTCCTCTGAACGTCTTCTTTTTATTGTCGGTGTTACGCATTCAGATAGCTCCTATAAAGGCTTCTGTTCTGCAATGCTTTCAGTCAGATATTGTGGCTTATGGTTGACCACATCACGGCTGAGAAGCAGATCACTTACGCGCTTATCGCACCAATCATCACCGTTAGTCAGGCTATTACGCATCATGAACGCGCCTTTCAAATCACGACTGGCTTCTTTCGTATCGGCACCAGCGACAAAGCGAAGACCACTGCGCAGAACCTTAACGGCTTCAGCATCATTACGATCGACATAATATGTACGGCTGTCATTAAAGGCACGTTTAAGACTGCTATCAATCTCGCCCTCGCCGACCACAACCACACGATCCGTATGCTTGTTCCAGATAACATGAAGCGGCACTTCTTTAGTGCGATCATCACTGGCGACAGTAACCGTCGTCATGGCCAGATCAGCATCTTCATCATTATCGGCGATCATCAGACTAGTATCCTTCAATCCTTCCACGCCTTTTGAAATACCATTATGATCCGCTAATGTCTGCTTCCACAAAGATACAAGATTATGCTCACGCAACTTCGGCGCCGCCAATGTGGCAAGTAGAGAATATTGCGAAACCATAGTATCAAGACTTGGCTTATTCGCCTGTCCCTCGACCATAGCCACCTCCGTCAGAGGCTCTGATTCCAGTATTTCAGGATCACGGCTAAAGACCAGGACATTACGCTCGGCATCAAACTCGGGGGCGACATCCTCACGAAGCATATCTTCCATTGTGCGCTTCAATACGCTTGTTGGCAGAATGTCGTCATTGTCATTGCTGATCTCGGGATATTCACGACGCAGATAGTTGCACATCAAATCCTGTACAAGCATCAAACGGCCTTCAAGATCCTTATTTTCAAATGGATTTTCGTCCAGAAGCTCTGCAAATGTGCGGCGATTACTTGCCATACCTTCAATCAGATGAGGATCAACAATCCCGCATTCAGCAGCAAACTGCATCAACTGGTTGCCCAGATCATCTTTCTTACGCTCATACGTGTTGGAAATAATCCAGTCCAGAATAACGTAAGTCATATGCGTACCCATCTTACGACGGATATCTTCAGGTGACTCGGTCACATCCATAGGATCAATCAACGGCTCGATATCAGGCGCACCCGGACCTTGCGGCGGTCTAACCGACGGCTTGTCCATGAACGCCTTATTAATAAAGAACGTAATCTTACGGAAGTCGATCGACGCTTCGCGCTTAAAGCTGTCACTAATATCATCCAGCAGCTGAGAAAGCTTACCGATCTTCTGCCAATCTGAATCAGGGTCAACCGCCTTGGCTGTCGAGTCTAGAAACTCGGCCAGATTTTCAGTTGCCTGCATCACATCCTGCCAGCGACGTAGCATCGCGAGCTGGTGCTGTGGCACTACGCGCTCTTCACGCAACATACGCCACTCAACAAGCTTCTTACCAAACTCCTCAGGATTCTTGTCCCACACATCGCTTTGCGCGTTATAGAGCGTTGAGATCGGAATACCTGTCAAAATCTGACAAATACGGTGCTGCCAGCCTTGCACAGTGGCTTTAGGAATATGCTGTGGCACAATACGTGAGCTCAGCGCTTCAGGGATTTCCAGCACTTCATCACTGTCATCTTCAAGGTTACCTGTCATAAAGACAAAGTGACCTGACGCCATCTCATCACGCTTGAAGTGAAGGTGCGTTTTACTACTATCACCCTTTTCTTTCAACGGATTACGAACGCGACAATCATCAATCTCGTTAATGATAAACTGCATCCAGCCATGAAGAACACCGAACGTGCCACGCTTGGCGCGGTTCACCTCATCAAGGATCAGAACGCGGCCTTCTTTATAAGCTTTCCAAGCAACACCTTCTTGCGTTGCCATACCCAGCGAGTTACCGCCAAGCTTGTCCAGACCTTCTTTCGTGCTGACCTTTTTCAGGCCGTCAATCGCGCGTTCGATACTTTCTTTCGTATCAAGTTTCTTACCGTCCTCATCTTTATGTGCGTCTTTAACACCTGCCCAGTCGATACCGATCTTATGACCTTCACGAGAGAACGCATCACCCAAGCAATCCTCAAGAATATCAATCGACATCGGGTTAAAGATATGGTCTCGATCTTCCTGAGTTTTCGCGGCGTTATACTTCTCGATCTTGCTGTTCAGCGCATCATAGAAATTGGCGTTGGCATTGAAATCCAGAACCGTTTCAAAGAACAGCTCGTTCAAATTCATATCGGTACAATCAACCTTGATCGCGCCTTCCGGTGAAATCGTCTTGCCTGACAGTTCACCCAAGAATGTTTTACCCGCACCCGGCGCACCTTTTAGGAACATCGCACGGCGCTCGTTACGCGGATCCATGGCACTCATCACCTCATAGAAGAGCGGCAACATTTCAGGCGTAGGCATATTTCTTATAAGTGTACCTTCAATGTCGTCCAGATCGCGCTCTGAGGTAACATTTAACGGCTTATCCAACGTACCCAGAAAGCGGGTAAGCGTGCGCTTACCCTTATCATCAGTCACATAACCAACACCCATCATAGGATATGGCACGCGCGATCCGAGCGGCTTGGCTAATTTACGATAGTCTTCTGCTGTAAGTGCCTTTGCAGGCTTCTTTAAAATGCTCACGATAGACCTTTCCCTGTTCGGCGCACCCTATTGAGCGAGTGCTTTATTTTTTGAGACTTCTGTCTCGGTTTTTTTAATTTTTTAGCGCTATTTTTCTTAAGCTTCCGCAGCTTAGCGCAATTTTTTTAAAAGTTTAAGCCTGAAATTGTATTTTTCTAATGTTTTTCAGGTCTTTTTCACTCCAGATTTTACTTCAGGCCTAAGTGGCGCTGAGCACGCTGGAATTCCTTACGTTTAACAGCCCACGGGACTGCAACGAAACTCTTGAAAGAACGTATTTTCTCGAACAACAAACCGATAATACCAACAGCAATGCCTTCCGCCTCGGTCGCGTGATGAATACCGATTTTCTTCTTCGGATTCATACCACGTATCTCGCGGGCGGCGTGCTCCATCTGGGTCTTTGTCTGATTCTTATTCATGATCGCAAAATCCAGCGTGGTGTAGTTGCTATATTGGAACAACGTTTCGACAGCCTTTTTCGAAGGCTCCTTATCACTGATATCTCCATCAGAGATCACCATCATATGCGTATGACCGCTATATTTGCCGCTCTTATGCTCTGACAAAACCTTTGTAATTTTATTGATAGACGGCGCCAGATTCGTACCGCAATTAAGCCCCTTACGAGCCTTCAAAAGATTTTCACCGATCTTCTTCGGGTCATCCTTCGGCGTTGCCAACATTAGCGGCTCATCGTTACCCCACAACGCGATGAACACATTGGCATCGACCGCCTTAGCGGCCTCATACAGCACAACACTGGACATCAGCGCGACTTCCATAGGCGTAGCTTTGCCATGAATCATGTTCGTACTATTCATACTACCCGAACCATCAATCAACAAAACGATGTCAATTGTCGTTGGCTTATCGGCAGTCTTATCTTTTTTGAAACGGTGTAAATCTTCTTTTTCGAGCTCTTCGCCTGTCTCACGCTTGATAATCAGATTGCGGTGCGCGTCCATGTCCAGACGGTCCATTTCCATGCCTTCGGGAATCATTTCCAGCTCACGGGAACGTTTTACCGTCTTCTCAACCTGCATATCGCGTATCTTTTCCATTACGCGGCGTGTCTGGTTGATATACGGCTTAAGTTCAGCAACCATCGCGGGGTAACTCTTCCATTCACCGCTAGCAATTTCGTCCAAAGTTTTCTCGGCACCGCCATCACCGGCCTGATCGGACGCTTCATCCCCCTCGCCTTCACCGTCACCTTGACCATCAGAAGGCTTACCATCTTGACCAGGCTCTCCTTCGCCATCCCCTTCACCGTCAGCATCCTGCCCATCTTGACCATCTTGCTGCTGCTGCGCTTCTTCCTGCGCTTTCTTCATAGCTTCTTCGAGTGCTTTTTTCAGCTCCTCAATTGTCTTGGCGCGCTTGTCCTTGCTGTCTTTGCCGTCTTTTTTATCTTGACCTTGTTGCCCCTGCTGGCCTTGCTGTCCCTGTTGGCCCTGGCTTTGCTGACCGTCTGCATCTTGGCCATCGGCATCCTGACCGTCCTGCCCTGGCTCATGGCCTTCAGGCGCCTCGGAAGGTGTATCAACATCAGGCATATTCTCGTGCGAACCATCGGCCTTTTCGACATCAACCTTGTCATTTTCGTCTTTGCTTAGGCCTTCAGATGAAGAATCAAATTCATCTCCATCACCTTGCTGCGAGTCCTCGCGGCTATTCTCACCAAACGGCTTATCATCTTGGCCGTACTGGTCATTCTGCTGCTGACCTTGTTGGCCTTGCTGATCCTGTCCCTGCTGGTCTTGACCCTGTTGATCCTGACCTTGGCCATCTTGTTGCTGGCCGTCTTGTTGCTGGCCGTCTTGCTGATCTTGAGATCCTTGATCTTGCCCGTCTTGTGGCTGACCATCTTGTTTCTGGCCATCCTGTTTTTGATTATCTTGCTGCTGGCCATTCTGAGGTTGCTGCTGTCCTGACTGGCCTTGTTGCCCTTGTTGTCCTTGCTGCCCCTGTTGGCCCTGCTGACCTTGTTGTCCATCTTGCTGCTGGCCATCTTGACCATCCTGACCATCTTGTCCGTCACCATCTTGGCCGTCCTGATCCTGACCGTCAGCATCCTGATCCTGGTTCTGCTCATCACTGAGCTGCTCATCAAGTTCTTCTTCAAGATTCTGCAGTATCTCTTGCGCCAGAGGCTCAACATACAGATCCCACATCTGCTCGATCAATTCATTACGGCTGCGCGACAGCTTACTAATCAAGCCGTCATAATACGCCTTACCAAACCAACGATCTTTGGCCTTGGGCAATAACGATTGAAGACCGCCATCCGGTCCACACATCGCCATAAGCTGTCTAAAGTCTTCGGGCAGCTTACGACCACCACTACCCTTAGCAAAAGTCTCGGAAAGTGTCGGCGCCTTACCATCTTCATCAGGACGCTTCACAACCTTCTTAGGATCTACCCCCATTAGCTTCCAGCCATCAGGCGTATCATCGAAAAGTCCGTTATTACGATAGAAGCTGAGCTCTACAGCACGCAGAACATTGACAAAGCGCTTCTCTGGCGTATCGCCGATTTGCTTTAGAGCGCCCTTCAACTGTGAAAGCTGCTGATTGGCCAGCTGACGAATCTCGCCCGGCACTTCACTATCAGGATCATCAAGTAACTCCTGAAGCTGCTTGATTTTATCTTCAAGCTCGACGCGCATCTGCTCTTCGGCCGCATCTTGCTGATCAGCCATAGCGCCTTTACCCTGCAAACGATCAAGGGCAATGCCGCCAAAAGGCTTTATGGTCATCATATTATGATTAAGAGAATAGCCGTAATCCTGACCAGTCTTCATACCGCGCTCGACAGCAAACGCACCAGCCACCATCTTCTCGGCAGTTTCCCAGAAACGCGTGCGCATTTCCCATTCAAGGCTAGCCTTACGCAGGGCTTTGTAGTCTTTTGCCGACAAGCCGCCCCAATCCTCTTCGCGCTTTTTCAGCGTCAGGATTTTTTCGCGCAGCTCTTTATTTTTATCAGGATAGGAAACACTGTAGCGCGCATAGCCCATCTGACGGAACAGTTCGGCATTGGCGTGTTCCAAGCCCATGATAAGGCTTTGCAGGAAATCAAACGTCACTTCACCTTCACGGCGATCATAAGCAAAACCACTTTGCCAGCCACCCCAGCCAAACTTCAAACCAGGCTGACGCAATTCTTCCATCACCGCGCCTGCATTCTTGGTAAGCGTTTCAATAGCATATGGAGAGCTCTCTCACCAATCCCCTTATTCATCGGGTAATCGCTCCACGTCGTCAGATTGGCACTAAGATCTTTGTTGGCATAAAGAATAGTCGCGGCCCACAATAACTGATGCGCAGGATCAGACAAATTGGCTGGCTTATCTGTATACGGATGGCCATTTTCCATGGCAAAGGCCGCATTCGCTTTTTCTTTAGCAAAGGCTTCTTTGTTGCGCGCACATTTTTCAAGGTTTTTGACGAAGGATGCATATTCATTGGAATCGATCGCCCCATTTGGCTCGGCAGCACGACGCGCCAAAGCCATACGAAGCCTCGTCAGCGGATCCGCTAAAATGTTTTCAGCACGGAACTTCTTTGCCCTGCTATGCCTTAAAAAGGCGCTCTTCATACTCGATAAATGCAGATGACGGAGACTTATTCTAAGCCTGTATCAACCTGTCCCTGTTCAATAACTAAAAGTTAGTTCATTTTAATTTACTCATGCTTTTTGCATGATTGTTACCGACTCATAGCACAGAAAAAACAGGCCTTAAAGGCGAAATATAAAAAATCAAAAAAGTTTACGCAGCTATTCTGCGTTCCAGATAATCGTGAATACGAACATATTCGGATTGAATTTGTTGATGAGCAGCATTGATATTATCAGCATCTGTTTGGCTTAAACTTTGCGCCTTATCACATAGCTGCGCCATCATACCCGCGCCGAAATGCGAACAAGCCCCATACATTTTATGAGCGACCGCATTCCATTCATGAAAATCACCTGCCGCCAAGCTCCTCTCAAGGCGATCCATATCTTCGGACAAGCTTTCGATAAAAATACCCAAGACATGATTCTCGGTTTCCTTATCACCCTCGGTGAATTCATCCAGATGCTTCCAATCGATAATGTCAGCCTGTGATGTTTGATGCTGTGCTGTTTGGGTCGGCACAAAATCACCGGGCAACCACTGCCCCAGTATATTGACCAGTTTATCTTTTTCTACAGGCTTGCTGATATAATCATCCATTCCAGCCTCTCGGCATTTTGTCGCCGCGCCCTTCATCGCATCTGCCGTGACCGCTACAATAACAGGCGCCGCGCCGCTATCCTGTTTTTCTCGAATACGCCGCGCCACCTCAAAACCATCCATTTCAGGCATCTGGCAATCCAGTAAAATCAAGTCGGGATTATCGCGATCATAGAGATCAAGCGCTTCATGACCACTCGACGCCGTTTCAAATTTTGAGAAGCCGAGATCGCGCATCATCTTACGCATAAATAACAAGTTCACAGGGTGATCATCGACAATCAAAATGCGCGCACTTAAATCCAAGCCTACGATCTGTGCGTAAGGTTCGCTGTCATCAGCCTCCGCCTGTTTCTGTGAAACTTGCAGCGGCAAATGGATCGAGAAAATTGTCCCCTCGCCCTCACGACTACTAAGCTTAATACGGCCATCCATAAGCGCCACAAGATTACGGGTGATCGCAAGCCCTAAACCTGTACCTCCATATTTACGCGCTGTTGAACTATCCCCTTGCTGGAATTTTCCAAAAATTTTGGACTGCTTATCGCGGGGAATACCAATGCCTGTATCTCTGACTTCAATACGGGCATAGTAGATATCATCATGATCTCTCTCGCCGCTCACGCGTATTTTTACGCTGCCCTCATGAGTGAATTTAAGTGCATTACTGACCAAATTATTTAAAACCTGCTGCAAACGTGCAGGATCGCCAACAACATATTTAGGTATATCGCGATCAAACTCACATATGAACTCTAGCCCCTTACTTTCGGCCATAGGCTTTTGCAGCTTCGCGATTAACTGTACGGTCTTCACAAGATCAAAATCAATTGCCTCGATCTGTAACTCTCCCGCTTCTATTTTAGAGAAGTCCAGAACATCATTCAGGATGATAAGCAGATTACGCGCAGACGCATTCACAGCATCCGCAAGCTCGTGCTCTTCATTTGCTAGATTGGCTTCAGCCAGCATAGCGGATAGGCCGATAATCCCATTCATCGGCGTGCGTAATTCATGCGACATGTTCGCCAAGAACTCGCCACGGGCGCTGTTAGCACGCTCAGCCTCCTGCCGTGCTTGATCCGCAAGCTCCCGACTTTTCTGCAACATTGACTCGTAAGCCTTACGATCAGAAATATCATAGCAATAGACAATGACTGTCATATTTTCGCCGAGCCCAGACCGTGCGATAGTCTGCGCGTAGACAATGTCGTCAACAACAACTTCGCGAGTGACAACACTGCGCTCTTGAGACAAGCTAAGCACCCCATCCAGAATGTCATGCTCCAGACCGTCCTCTCGTATCTCCGGAAAGCGCGACATCGCAATAGGATTGGCGAACAAAATCTGGCCGCCAGCGGACAACTGAATTAGAGGGTACGGATTATTCAAAGCGAGCTGGACAATTTCTTCCGTCTCGCGCTTGGCAAGCCGCAAAGCCGCGCGAGAACGGCTCAGGCTTCTACGGTACAAAAAACAAACGACCGCAAGCATCACGACAAGAATCGCAATCAATGCATAGATATAGTTTATATCTTCTATCAGCATGGGCTGCTAAAGCAGCATTTACATCGCCGTGCGACCATAGGCCGTGTCACGAGCCTGCTGCTTCTCCTTTATATAAGGTGATTTGTGGATGTACTGGAACATCTTGTCACGCGTAAATGGCTTGCCTACAAAGCCTTCGGCGCCAATATCGAGCGCCCGCATGATATGGCTTTTATCTTTCATACCACTGAACATAATGACATAGGCATTTGGGTCCATCTGGAATATACACTCCAGAACCTCGAACCCGTTCATATCGGGCAAGCCAATATCTAAAAATACAGCATCGGGCGCACTCTTGGCGTAAGAAGAAATTGCCTCTTTACCGTTGGCTCCGAAGGCCAAAAGATAATCATTCTGTAAAACATTACCAACCAAGGTACGCGTAATTTGATCATCTTCAACAATCATAACCATGGGCTCACGGCGATTACGGCGACGTTCTGCAATCGACGCCAGTAAAGCCGGATCTAATTGCTCCAACGCTTCCAAAGTTGATCTATCTGCCCCTTCTTTGCGTTCAGACTCCAGCCTTTCTGCCTCAGCCTCTTCTGCTGCAGCCATCTTGCTGCTACACAGCGCTTCAATTTTGTATTTATGGGGCCCCGCATCAAAAACATCGGCGAGCGCCAATAATTCTTCCGATTGAAATTCACGAGCAAGCTTGGTAACGAAATCTTCAAACTGGCGCTGCATGAAACCGCGCACCAATATGAAAACATCTTTGTCATTACAAATATAGACCTGCGCAACATAAGATTCAGGAAGCTCGTTCAAAAGCTTTAAAAAAGCTCCCAGCAATTCTTGCTTGGGGATATCGGACTTTGATAGGCCTAGATAAAAGCATTTCAGACTGGAATCCTCTTCATCAAAATGCTGCATTTCGAGTAGTAGTCTTTTTTCCGCATTTTTAGCAATAACAATCATACACCCAACCTCCTTAAATTAAGCCGCCCTTCTCTCAAAAGCGCGCTCTGTTTCATTCAACATCCCTTCAACAGCAACCATTAATTTTTGAATAGTCGCCGCATCACCACCTTCACCAGCAACGATTGATTTCGCCTTATACTCAACAAGCTTGGCAAGATCACCAAGGCGCAGCGCACCCATCTGATTACTTGTAGATTTCAGACTATGCGCAGGCCGTATTGCTGCTTCGACATCGCCTTTTTCCAGAGCGGCGTTGATCTCCGCGACCCGCTCATGACAATTATCTATATAGACATCCACAGTTTCGAAATACTTATCCTTCAATACATTGCGGGCATCCTCGACGGCCTTATCGTCTAACACTTCATCCTCGAGATTAGCAGGCTGTGGAATATGCGATGGCATTTCTGACACTAAGGGCTTCCCGACTACCAATCTGTACACGACATCTTGCAGCTCACGCTTTCTGACGGGTTTAGCCAGATAGTCCTGCATTCCGGCCTCTAAACACTTCTCCCTATCCCCCTTCATGGCATTTGCAGTCAGAGCAACAACGGGCATATCCGATCTGATCTTAGCTTGCTCTTTCAATTCAACAATCTGACGAGAAGCCTCAAAGCCATCCATCACCGGCATCAAACAGTCCATAATCACAAGATCGTAAGAACGCCTGCGCAGAGCATTGATAGCCTCCTTGCCATTAGAAACGACGGTATAAGACGCATCCATCTCCTCGAGGATTTCTTTAATGAACACTTGGTTCACAAGGTTATCTTCTGCCACAAGAATATTTGCATCAGGAAGCTTTAGGGATTCGCTTTCTTTATATTCACGCCTAATGCCGCCCGTATCCACACGGATCAGAACATCCCGATACCCCAATTGGTACTTCTCCCAAATCACAGCCAGGCTTTCTACGAATTTCTGCTGAGCAACAGGCTTGGCGATATAAGCAGAGAAACCTTTTTCAGCAAATATATCGTCGCTAAAAGAGTTGCCGGCAGCTGTCATCAAGATCAAGCATGTATCACGCAAATAAGGGACATCGTTAATCGCACGTGCTAGCATTTCACCATTCATAACAGGCATCAAGTAATCAAGTATCACAATGTCGTAAGGCTTCTTGTCCTTGTAAGCACGCTGCATCTTCATCAGCGCTTCCGCTCCACTCTCCGCAACAGAACATTCCATGCCTGCCACCCTGAGCTGTTCCGAAACCAGCTGACATACAATGGGCAGGTCATCAACGACTAGCACACGAATATTTTGTAAAACTGCCGGCTTAGCAGCAGAATGCGCTTCTTCACGATTTCGAGTAAACGGAATCGTGACAATGAACTCAGATCCGTGACCTTCGACACTACTAACGCTTATCTCGCCGCCCATCATGTGAACAAGACTTTTCGTGATAGACAGCCCGAGACCGGTGCCACCATATTTGCGCGTCGTAGAATTATCTGCCTGTGAAAATTTCTCAAAAATGCACTTTTGCGCCCCCTCACTCATCCCGATACCAGTATCTGCAACCTTGATTTTCAGACTCACCTTATCTTCTGGCATAGCCTTCATACGATCTTCATCGATCGAGATAATAACGTGACCTTTATCTGTAAATTTAATCGCATTACTAAGCAGGTTTCCAATAATTTGCCTCATTCGCGAAGGATCAGCGTATATAAACTGTTCTGTACCGGGGGCATAATGAGCGACAAGCTCTACAGCTTTATCTCTAGCTTTGACAGAATATAAACTAGCGAGCTCATCAACTAGATCGAGTAAGTCGACCGGCATAGGATCAAGCTCTAGTCTTCCTGCCTCGATCTTCGAAAAATCTAGAATATCGTCAACAATTTGCTGAAGAGTCTCGCCGGAATTAATAATGATTTGTGAATAACCGCTAATCTGCTGCGACGGCTTTGCGTCCATAATCAGTTCAGCCATGCCTAGGATACCATTCATAGGCGTTCTGATCTCATGGCTCATGGTCGCCAAAAAATCGGATTTAAGGCGATTGGCCTCTTCAGCTTTTTGAGTAACGTTGACAAGCTTTGAGGCCATCATTTTCATCTGCCACATATACAAGACAGCCGCAGTTAGCGCTAAAAAGGCTAAAAAGATAATAAACGCTATGTAGGTGTGGCCCTCCGCCAAAAACGTTTTCGTTGGCGAATACTCAACAAATAAATTGAGATCAGAAAGCCTGGCAGTAAAACTATAACGATATGGGGCGGCATCCAGAAGATCACCGAATTGATAAACATTAATAGACGTACCGGTAGAATTTTGAGCAGTAACATCAATTGCATAAGTTTGAAAGTCTTCGCTTCCAACAACTTCACGAACAAAATATTCAAAATCAAGAATACTAAAAGCTATACCTAATAGCTCATTGTTCTCTCCTACAAAAACAGGCTTAAATAAAAACAAATGGTACTGCTGATCACCGCCTGATATACGGTGAATATCTTTGAATAGAACATCCTCCAGAGTACCCAAAAAATGTGTTATCTCCCGCTTATCAATTGCGGTATGCACCATATCATACAGAGCTGTATCTGGAATTATACGGCGACCTTTAAAACGGCTGTGCGTATTAGGTTCGATCTGACGCCAGTAAAATTCGTCTTTTTTATCATTAAAACTTATCCAGCCCAGAGCATCGAAACTACCATGGTTACTAAAACTAGATTGCGTAAAGATAGAAAACTCCTGATCATCTACCGCCTCAGAAGCCAAGTATAAATTCTTAATATTTTCCAAAACATCTTCATGCCAATACAGGTTTCGAAGCACACCCGTAAAGCTCTGGCTAGCGAAGCTACGAAAACTCTCTTCGGCCCTTTTTTGCTGCGCATTTAATGCCATCCACGACATCAAAAAGGAACATCCCAAACCTAATATCAATATGACAGCGTAAAGATATCGATCTTTACCAAGTCCCTTTATCACCATTCCAACCGACCCTTACGGCTCATATAGGCTACAGCCTGATTGCCTTTTTCATTATACTTTAACTTATCAAAGCTCATTGTATTAGCCTGGGCAATTCCACGGCCATGATTGTCACCTGCACGTGCCGGATCAATCGTCATATATCGCTGCCACTGAAAACCTTCACCCTGATCCTCAATTATAACATAAACACCGTCGTCCTTGTGAGCGACAGTAGCCGTCGCATAACGATTGGCATATTTATCAGACTCAAGCATACGTTCTATTTCCGCACGCCAAGTACCATTATCAATCAGTGCTGTCTTACGCTCATATCCCAAACCAAGATTACCGTGTTCTATCGCATTAATCAGCAATTCACCGAGACCTGATAGTACACGCTCGGTATCGGGAAAACAGTTAGCGATAAAGGCCGCCAAGCTCTCGGCTTCGGCCAAGGTTCTGAACTTGAACTTGCAAGTATCAATCAAATCAAAACTGGCTTTGTGCTTACTAAGCTCTTCCGACAACGTTCTATTTTGCTGCGCCTCACGAATAGCTGCCGCCAGTACAGAACGCAGTATATTGTCATCTACAGGTTTGGTTAAATAATAGAAGACACCGGCATCAAGGCCTTCGGTCAATTCACCTTTTGAATCAGCACTAGTCACCATAACGACAGGGATATTGCGCAAATCACGATTTTCTTTAATACGCATCACGGCGGTCAAACCGTCCATGACAGGCATCTCACGATCCATCAGAACAACATCGATACTATCCTTTTGCTCGCTCAAAATACGGAGCGCTGACTCACCATCAAAGGCTTTAACAATGTTGTGCCCTAATGCTGCGATCTGGGATTCCAGAAACTGCATAGACACATTATCATCTTCAACCGCCAGTATATTAATCGGCGCGCTGTTATCTAAAAGTCTGTAATCTACATTATACTCAAGAGCTTCACGCGCCATGGTATCTACCTTTCTGTAAATGCTGTTTTCATTGAGAGATGAATAGGCTTCAACATATATTGCAGGATTGTCTTCTCCCCCGTAATTACATCCGCCATCACCGTCATACCGGGCATCACCACATTATTCGGATCATTGCCGACATAGTTTTGATCCAGCAATATTCGCCCTTGGTAAAAACGTTCCCCCTTGTCACCTTGGAAAGTTGTCGCGGAAATCTGGTCTAATGTACCTTTGACAAACCCATAGCGAGAAAAATCATAGGTACTGAATTTGACCTGCACAGGCTGTCCCACCTTTAAATGTCCGATATCCTGCGGCGAAATTTTCACCTGTACCTCCAGCGGTTTATCTAACGGCACAACCTCCATAATGGTTTGTCCGGGCTGCACAACAGCCCCCACCGTGTTAACGGCCAAACCTTTGACAAGACCATGCGTAGGGGCACGAATATCAAGACGCTCGATACGGTTCTCGACCTTTTTAATCAGTTCATTATTCTGCGCACGCTCGGCCAGTACATGGTCAAGTTTCTGGTTAGCATCATCACGATGGGTCGCGGTCAAAGATTCCAGACGTCCTTCGAACTCCTTGATCTCTTCTTTAGCCACAAGGATTTCATTCTGAAGCGCTTTAATTTCGCCGCGCGCACTATTCACACTACGGCGATCCTCAAGAACCTGAATATCCGACACATAACCTTTTTCATTCAGCTGCTGGCGACGCCAGAAAACATCCTGTGCAATTTTCAAATTTTGCTGCACGGTACTAAGGTCTGTTTCCAGTGATCCGATGGCTTGTTTCTTTTGTGCAATCTGATCACGAATAATCTGCTTTTCCGTCTCACGTGCTTCTGACATATCCTTGAAAAAAGCCATCTGATCATTGATCATTTTCGGCGTCGCACCCTCAGCTTCAAACTTCTTAAAGTCGGGCTGGCGGTCTTCAACAAAGGCTCGCAGACGCTCTGCCTGCATATCAAGAGATAGCTGCTTACTACGCACGCGGCCGATATCTTCAACGAGACCGGCATCACTCAAGCTAATAAGAATCTGCCCTTCTTGAACTATCTCGCCTTCACGCACGGCAATATTTTTGACCATACCGCCCTCTAAATGCTGCACCGTTTGCTGGTATCCCATAGGTACGGCCTCACCGGGCGTGCGCGCAACTTCGTTGATATTTGTAAACCCTGCCCACACAAGGAAGACAACAATTGCCATGGATATCATAGCCATCGTGACCTTGATAATATGCGGGTTCACTGACTCTTCTAGCTGAATAGCTTGTGATAAATAACGTGTTTGTCTTTCACGCTTACCGGATATTTTTGCGATTGAAGTACTCATGCCACCTTCTCCCCGGCGTTAATTTTCTCGAACATAGTATCCCGTGCCCCTGCGATTGGCGATGAAAGTCCGCGCAACCATACAATTGTATCTGCGAGCTTCATGTAATCATCGCGGTAGGTACAGATAATGACTGTGCGTTTTCCTTTTGCACGTGTCAGGTACTCTTTAAGATTACGCCCCGCCTTACCGGACAAAAGCGTATTGGGTAATTCATCAATCAAAAGCACATTACCCGGGTGCAAATATGCACGCGCTAGCGAGATGCGCGTCGCCAAACTTGACGTCACTTTATCCCCGCCATGCGAGCCAATCACAGTTTGCAAACCAGATGGCATATTGCGGATATCATCCCAAGCATCTGCCAATTCAAGCGCCTTGATAATATCGTCCTCACTCGCGAGCGGATTGGCAAAGCGCATATTCTCAAGAACACTGCCATGAAACAAACTCGGCGTACGCGGCACATAAGCGATCTGCTTTCGAAGATCAGGAGCATCAAGCTGGCGAATATCAAAGCCATCAATACGAACCGTTCCGCTTGTAGCCTTATTAAGCGATTTAATAAGCTGTAAGACGGCCGCCTTACCTGTTCCGTTACCACCCGTAATCGCCACAAGGTCACCCGGCTTGGCTTCGAATGTCAGGTCGGAAAACAGCTCATCGGTTTCATCTGAATTACGGTATCCGACATGATGAAATGAAATGCGCCCGCGTATTTTAGGCAAACGAGAAAAGCTTCTCGCTTCTTCCGCTTCTGTCTCTATATCCATCAGATTATTAACCTGCGCGATACTGTTACGAAGCTGTTCCAGACGCGGCACCATTGTGCACAATGAATAAAACGGAGTCAGAATGCGCCACACCAAAATCATCGTGGCAACCAATGCGCCCGTTGTTAATGTTCCCGCCCAGATCATGTGCGCACCGAACCCGATCGTTGCCACCGCAGCAAGAACAGTCAGGGTATGCGCACACGTCTCGGCCACCATCCCGAGCCAGCCGAGATGGAAATGGGTCATCATTTCGCGGCCGGACAAGTGACGGAACTTTTCCTGCCACTTATTGCCCAGTCCGTGGCCACGAATGCCCTCAAGCTTTTCAAAAGTTTCAATCGTAAATTGCTGCCGTGCTGAACTGGCTTTTGCAGCTAGGCGGATAGCAATTTTTACACGGCTTCGTATAAAGAAAAACAAAGCAACATAACCCAGCACCATAAACAATGGCACCAACACCAATGGCCCGGCGATAAAACCAACCGCAGCCACAGCGATAAAAACAAAGGGGGCTTCCAGCAGTGAGAGGAAAACGGAGCCGCTGAAAAAATCACGTACAGATTCGAATGTTTTGATGCGGGCAATTTGTGCAGCAACCGATGCCCGTTCAATAAGACTAGGAGACAATCCTATCAAATGCGCGAAGATGCGGTTACCGACAATATTATCAAGACGACCCGCCAACCAAGAAAGGCCGGTCGACCTGATAAGCCGTAACTTCCATTCAAACCCGATGGCAATAAAAGCCCCCAGCGCTAGCATTGGTAGTGTAGCGGGAGCCCCTGCAGCAATAACGCGGTCATAAACCAGCATAATGAACAGAGGTGTAGCTAGCGCGATGACGTTCAGGATTAACCCGGCCGTCATAACTTGTGCGAAGGTGCCCTTAAAGCGCCCCATCAAGGCGCGAAACCATGTATGGCCGCTGCCTTTTCGCATAAACTTGGATGTAGGTTGCAAATTTTCATCATATTTCTGGAAGAACCAAACGCGTCCTTGGCTATCAAAGCTCGAAGGCACATGACTGACAAGCTTTGACAAAGGATCAAAAAATCGCAATTGGCCATCAGCATCACGGCCTAGTACTACACTAGGTTCGGCGCCCTTTTCGCCAGGAATAAACAAACCGGGTAGTAACCGTTCGTCCAGATCATCAAGCTCGGACTCCGCAGGCCGGCAAATATAACCAAGATGAGCCATCGTATTCAGCACATCGGCTTCATCCATCATGCCATCATCATAAGGCAGAGCCTCAAGAATTCGGTGTACTTTGCATTGCGGTTCAAGCTTCAGGATCAAGGCACAAAGGCAGACCTCCCAAGCGCCCTTCTCTGTAAAATTTGTGCGCCCTGTCGCAGACAACATCCGCAGCATATTCAAAATTGGCTGGCTATCTACAAAGCGCTCAAAAGTATTCATACTGTGGCCCGCCGAGGCGGCTTGCTGCACTTCAAGACCACGATCTATAGTTCTTTGTGCTGTCATAATCTTAGCTCCTTATAAGGACGCACATTGCTTTTTTCTGTGCTCTGCTCATCAACTTCAACCAGTGACGCGTTCTCCAATCTATAGTGGCGCTCTGTCAGACCACGCAGATTACGGTCATCAGAAACAATCACCATGGAGACTTTATTTTTAATGCGGGCGAGAAGGCTGTAAATCATGGCATAACCTTCCTTATCCAGTGCTCTGTCAGCGTTATCGAATAATATGATGCGTGGACGTGTTGCCAATACGCGCACAATCGCAATACGCTGCTTCAAGCCTTGCGTAATATTATCGGTGTCATTGCCGCTTAAAAATGTATCGAAACCACTTGGCAACGCCGCAACATCCTTATCAACATTGAGTAATGCGGCAACTTCTCGTGCCTGACGCTCATTCGTTTGACCGAAGCAAGTGATGTTGTCGCGAATAGTGCCGCGGAAGATCAAAGGATTACTGCGTACATAACCTATATGGCGCACCAGATCTTCGGAGCGATAACCTTGAATACGCTGCCCATCTACCATTACACGCCCGTCTTCAACAGGATAGATACCCGCCATAACATTCAGCAGCGTGCTTTTTCCGCAGCCATGGACGCCTGAAATCAGAACAGCTTCACCGCGGCGTAGCTCTAGATTGATATTTTCTAAAATGGGCTTTTCTTGCGATGCATAACGGAAAGTCGCATTCTCAAGAACAACGTGGCAATCAGGTACAATTGGTGTAAGCTCCGCAGCAAAATCCAGACCTCTGATATATTGGGGGGTCGAGAACAGCTCTTCCATATAGCCACGCGCAAGACTGTAATCCTGATAGCGCGCCCAAAGTGCCAGAGCTTTTTGAATCGGCTGCATCATACGGCCAGACAATAGTAAAATCGCGATCAGCCCACCTGTGGTCAGCATACCGTTCAGCACGAACCACGCGCCTGCACTAATCACCGAGGCAACCATCAAATGCGAAAAAACAGCACCAATATTAAACGTGCCTGACGTTTCTTGCGTCACACGATAATTTGCTGCAGTGGAATCCTCTTCCAAAGCTTCGTAACGACGTTCAAAAAACTTCTCTAGGGCAAAAGCCTTAAGCGTGTGCACACCTTCCAATGACTCAATCAGAAAATTAAAACGCTTATCATCGACCACTTCACGATTTTTCAAAGCTTGTTGCAAACGGTAACCGCGCCAAATAGAAATCGCGGTAAAGGCTGCCAAAATCACGGCAGGAACCACAGCCAGATAACCGCCTATATAGACGATTAACCCAAAGAACAGTGGCACCAACGCAAGCTCTGCCTTCACTGTCAAAGCATAACCATTATAAAAATCCTTGAGCTTGCTCACAGCGCTCATACGCTGCAAATGCTCGCCGATACCATAGCCACCCATTTTTGAAAGATCGGCATTCAAAACTTTTGCCATCGCATCACACGCCATGCGATGCTCGTAAGTAGCGCCTGCCCGTCCGATCACATAGGACCGCGTTAAACGCAACACCGCTTCTAAAACGATCGCCACACAGACACCCGCGATCAAAACTGACAACGTGCCTGTTCCGGGGTTCGGCAGGATACGGTCGTAAACCTGTAAAGTAAGCACTGGCAACCCTAGCGACAAAATACTAATGGCCAGGGTTGCCAGCAGTAGTGAGTACACGCTCTGACTGAAACCTTCAGGTCTCAGAACATCCTTACGATATTGTTCTCTCCCAAATCTCATCATGACAATCACCCGAACAATCCGCCGAGACTTCCGGCATCTAAATCAGGTGTTATATCAAGAGCACCGAGACCTTCTGCCATAGTGCCGGTAGGATCAGGCAATACATCACCCTCACCTGACAGACCGCCAATAACATCATCAAATAGGCCACCGGCATCAAGGGTCGTTTCTGTCCAACTCGTATCATCAATATCGCCGAGATCAGAGACTGCGGCATTATCACCATCCAAAATGCTTAAGGCATCACTAATATCTAGGTCTGTATCATCAAATGTTGGCAAGCCACCATCACCGGAAGTTTCATCACCACCATCAATCGCTAGAACATCACCAATATGCGGGTCAAAATCATCAAGCAAGGCATCTTCAACGCCTTCCAAGACTCCGCCGACTAACGCTTCACCAGCATCCTCGACAAAGTCGCCCAGATCAGACAGCAATGTATCATCGCCCGAACCGCCTAGACCCTCGTTCAAATCAGGATCGGCCGCATTGTTCAGAAGGTCAGTCGCAAGACCAAGATCCAGATCAATATCTCCGACAACGGCTTCAAGGGGATCAAGGTTCACCTCGCCTAAATCAACATCAACGATATCCGTATCCAATATATCCAGATTAGCGCCAAGATTAAGGTCGGTATCTCCGGCATCGTTGCTCGTCTCGCTATCACCCAGCAAGTCAATGCCACCATCCAATTCAAGATCAACGTCCCCAGCCAAATCCTCGACAGGATCCAGCACGACATCAATGTCATCGGTGACATTATCAACCGCATCGACAATAGGATCGACAGCACCACCAAGCGGTGTACCGTCTAGCGCATCCACATCTAGCGCGGCAACCAGATCACTGTCATTGCCGCCATCATTGGAGACATCACCACTCCCAATGATATCCAGACCATTATCCAGAAAGTCATCAGCCGCAGCCAAGACAGGATCAGTTACATCCTCAATCCCTAGACTGTCATCATTGATAAATGCTTCAGCCAACGGATCAAGGAACTCACCCAGACCTGTATCATCAAGAAGGTCAATACCGTCTTCACCTATTAAATTATCATCGAATACAGTATCGGTAACATCATCAAGTGTTGGCAAGCCGCCATCACCGGAAGTTTCATCACCACCATCAATCGCCAGAACATCACCAATATGCGGATCAAAATCATCAAGCAAGGCATCTTCAACGCCTTCCAAGACTCCGCCAACTAAAGCCTCACCGACATCCTCGACAAAGTCGCCCAAATCAGACAACAATGTATCATCGCCCGAACCGCCTAAACCCTCGTTCAAGTCAGGATCAGCCGCATTATTAAAGATATCAGTGGCCAGCCCCAGATCCAGATCAATATCGCCGACATCAGCTTCAAGAGGATCAAGGTTCACCTCGCCTAAATCAACATCAACGATATCCGTATCCAATATATCCAGATTGGCGCCAAGATTAAGGTCGGTATCTCCGGCTTCGTTGTTCGTCTCGCTGTCACCTAGCAAGTCAATGCCGCCATCCAATCCAAGATCAACGTCTCCAACCAAATCCTCGACAGGATCCAGCACGACATCAATGTCATCGGTGACATTATCAACACCGTCTAACGCATCCACGTCAAGCGCAGCAACCAGATCACTGTCATTGCCGCCATCATTATCACCACCAAGCAGATTTTCACCGACACCTGCCAGCACACTGTCAATCGTGTCCGAAGTATCGCTCAAAACATCATCGATTGTCTGCGGATCAAGTAAGTCTTCGACTGTTTCGCCCAGATTTTCGACGGCATCAACGGTTTCCTCAATGGCGCCTTCGATACTACCGGCCGCAACAATATCAATGATATCATCGACCGTTTCTTCGACGATGTTATCGTCAATGCCCACCATATCCAGAACGTCATCCGCAGTAGCGGCTGTACCATCCAATAAAAACTCGGCACTATCAGCAAGACCATCAACCGCATCAACAATTTCTTCGACGGCGCCCTCGGCGCTACCTGCTGTCAGAATATCGACAACATCATCAACTGTGGCCTCCAACACATTGCTGACTTCATCAGCTAATCCGTCCTGCAACACGCTGCCATCTAAACCGAGCGTATCTAATACGCCACCGACAGCATCGTTCACAGAATCGACAAGATCACCCGTTGTCTGCCCCAGATCGTTGATCGTTTCATTTAGCAGAGCAATCGCCTCTTCAGGACTGTCAGCAGAGATAATACCTGTGATATCGTCTATAACACCCTGCAGAAACTGAACAGTGCCATCCAAATCAGCCAGTGCATCACTTAGAATTTCTAGCCCCGTATAATCCGCCAGATCATTAACAAGCGTAATCGTTGGCTCAAGATTGACATCAACATTCAGATCAAGGTCCTGCAGATTACTAAGCGGTATATCAAGCTCCGTGATGATCGTATCAAGCAGGTTGATTTCTAGGTTAAGGTCGCCGATTTCATTCAAGACATTGATAACTGTCTCTATAATATCGCCTTTAATATCGATGATCTGATTAATGATATCTGTGATATCGATATCAGTGAGGTTATTAATGATATCGCCTAGAATTTCGGTAACATTATTGACCGTGTTGGTAATATTGGTAATGGCATCGCCAAGCTCAATAAAGACGTTATCGATTGTTTCAAAGACATCACCTAAATCAACATCAATATCAAGACCGCCTTCTTTTGTGATATCAATATTGATCGTATCACCGCCACCGCCTGTACCATCCTGACCATCACGGCCATCATTCCCGTTACCATTGTTGCCATCAGCACCGCTGGTGCCGCTCGTGCCGTCAATGCCGCTGCGACCATCAAAGCCTTGGTTACTATCGGCGTTAGATCGAAAGTCACTGAATGAGCCTTTGTCATTCGCAAGCTGTGACGCGCTCAGGGATCCTACCGTCGCACTGGCAAAATTCCCTGAGCCGCCGTCATGCCCGTTAGATCCATCAAATGTGGTTTCGTTGGGACGATCAATATCCGTGTAAGTATCATCGTCACCGAAACCGGAGGTACCGAAACCATTATCAAGATCCGTAGCCGTATTACCACGGGCGGAGCCTAAATTCGCATTCCCCAAACCCGACAAATCGAAATCGCCACCAATGGTGTCACCACCATTATTGAACATCGCAGAGTCTGTTTGCGAGGCTTGCAAACTAGCATAACTTAAATTACCTGAACCAAAGACGCTTTCCGTTACGCCGTCGAGATCATCCGCACTGTATTCATCAGCGTCTAATTTATTCGTAGGTATTATAATGGGGCTATCTACATTATCTAAAGGTGCTTCGACGTTGTCCTCCGGCAGAGGCTTTTTATTGGACATGATCCCGTTTCCCTATTTTATTAACTTTATTTTTATTACCCTAGTATTCAATATAACTATTATAGATTGTAGTTTTATGAATTTTATGTTTCAGTAGCATTATTAAATGTTTCATTACTGTTACAGTTACGGATACTTCTAGTTGTGGAAACGTTACTCCTTATAGATGATGATAAATCGCTTCGATATCTCTTAAGAGAGAGTCTCGAAAAAAACGACTTCGTGGTAATTGAAGCCATGAATGGTGCGCGCAGCATAGAGATCTTAAAGCAGCACCACGTCGACGCAATCCTATTAGATCTGCACCTTCCCGATGGATATGGCGTTGATTTAATTCCCCAAATTCGCGAGCTAACCAATGTGCCTCTTATTATTGTCAGTGGCGATCAGGAAAAGTCATGCCGCATTGAGGGGCTGGACGCAGGTGCAGACGACTACGTCATTAAACCCTTCAGCACAAAAGAGTTAGTGGCACGCATCAAGGCCAACTTGCGTCGCTACCATGGATTGCAAAAGCCTGGATCGAAAGACGAAAGCACAAACGACAATTCAAGCACTATTATTAGAGTCGGCAAGTGGAATCTGGACCAAAAAAAGTTCCAGATCTTCGACGACAAGAACACAGCTGGCAATCTAACTATTCGCGAATTCTTATTACTTGAAGCCTTAGTAAAAAATGCAAATTGCGCCGTTAATCGCGAAGATTTAGGGCAAGCGATTAAAACCGAGAACTACGTACCCACACCGCGCGCTATCGATGTTAAAATCACAAGGCTCCGCAAAAAACTCGGCGACTGCGCCACAGATCCGCAAATCATCAAAACAATACGCGGCGTCGGCTACATGATCTGCCTGTAACTTATCTAAGACGAGGCACCGCGCTACCCACCACCGAATAAGCCGTTCCGCCTGTGCGATCGCGCGTAGATACAACACCGACAATCTCGCGCTGATATGTGCCGCTAGCGGCGTTAAAGCGCCACGAATACAAAGGGCCGCCACTATCGCCGCGATCAACATCGCAGTTAAAGTTCAAAACCCTTCTATCCGGAAAACCTTTCGTATAACTGCACTGAAAATCACCAGTCGTCATTTGCGTGTGATTTCGATTATTACCAACTACCGCTCCTAAATAACGGCCATTCGCCTCAGGCTTCGGATAACTTCTTGCAATTGTCTCATAGCCCAACCGATCACCGAGATTATCTTCAAGAACCAGAAAAGCGACATCATTAAAAGAGTGCTGCGCATTATTTTTAACACCACCAAGCACCGACGTCGCAGGCGCAATAACAGCCACAACCCTAGAACTAGCAACAGCCTTGCCGTCACTATAACCGGCATGAAATGTAAGCTGTGACGGCGCATATGTTCTGCCGCTATCACTCTCTGTGACATGATCCGCAGTCATCACAATATTAGGGCCAACCAAAACACCAGTACCATAGCTACCGGGGCCAACAATAATACGGCCAACCCTTGCAAAGCTGCCCTTTGGCAGAACCTTCAAGCGATCTTCCTCTCCTGCAATACGCTGCAAGGCGTTCGCATCAAAAACATGCGACGGGAAAGGTTCACCATAGTTTGTAAGCTTGGTTTCAAATTCGGTAATATTCATCTGGCAACCGGCAAGCGCCAGCATAGAGATTCCGGCAATCGCACCGGAAGCCTTGTTAAAAAGCTTCTTAAAAGACAATGTGTTAGCTCCCTGTAAGAACTGTATAGTTTTTATTTATGCTGCAGCTTATCTGCCACATGCGGTTATTATTTCTGCCACAATTTCTCGCCCGCCACAATATAAGCGCCTGAAAATTCTTACATCCAATCGGAACTTTTACGTATTCAAAGCGTAGGGTTAAAAGAAAATAGCATTTCATTTCACAATAAGGAGGCTGCAACAAAATGGCACAGGCAATGATTAAGGAAGCCGTAGGCATTTTCGACAATAAAGAAGATCTCGACGAAGCCATCATGGAGTTAGAATCTACCGCATTTCGTCGCGACGTTATAAGCGTCTTAGGCAACAAGAAAGCCATCGAAGACCACTTTGGCAGAGATGTTCCCGAACCGGAAAAAATCATGGATGACCCTAACGCACCACGCGCAACCCCTGTCTACCCGGAAGAAAAAGGGATCGGCACAGGTGCCGTGGTTAGCACTGGCATTCTGGCAGGTACAGTTGGCGCACTAGTTACAGCAGGCGCAGCAATAACAGTCCCTGCAGCAGTTACCGCCGCAGTAATTGGTGGTGGATCAGGCGCGGTCGTCGCAAAGATAATCGGTGATTACTACGATGACCAAGTACAAAACCAAATTGACAACGGCGGGCTACTTTTGTGGGTACAAACTCCTGGCCCCGACCGTGAAAAAACAGCCTGCGCTATCATGAAAAAGCATGGCGCACGCAAGGTGCATTTACACGAATTTACGTAGCCTTGCCTAATCAACACTATCGATGGAAAGCTGCGAAGGATTGATCATCCATGGCTAATTTGATATGAGCTAATAGCAAATTAGCAAGGAGCCTGATCGTGAGTCGCACCGTATACGTAAACGGACACTACATCCCCGAAGAGGAAGCCAAAATATCTATTTTTGATCGCGGCTTTTTGTTTGCAGATGGTGTCTACGAAGTTACAAGCGTTTTAAACGGAAAACTGATCGACTTCGAAGGTCACGCCAAAAGATTGGAACGCTCTTTAAACGAACTGGATATGGATCATCCCGTAAACACAGAGGAACTATTATCCATTCACCGCGAGCTTGTCAGCCGCAATAACATCGAAGAAGGCCTGGTCTATTTACAAGTCACACGCGGTGTAGCCGACCGCGATTTTGCCTATCCCAAAAGCGCAAGCCCGACACTCGTTATGTTCACGCAGGCAAAGCCAGGATTATCCAACAGTCCACAAGCGCAAACAGGTATCAAAGTTATCTCCATTCCCGATATGCGCTGGGATCGACGCGATATAAAAACAGTGCAGCTTCTATACCCCTCCATGGGTAAAATGATGGCCAAGGCTAAAGGCGCTGATGACGCATGGATGATCGAAGACGGCTTTGTTACCGAAGGCACATCCAATAATGCCTATATCGTCAAAAACAGCAAAATCATTACCCGCCAAGTCGGACATGAAATTCTAAATGGCATTACACGCCGCGCCGTTTTACGTTTCGCGGCTGAACAAAACATCGACATCGAAGAGCGCCCCTTTACTATTGAAGAAGCTTTAGAAGCAGACGAAGCCTTCATCACATCCGCGACCACTTTCGTTACGCCTGTGATCGAGATTGATGGCACAGTCATCGGCAATGGTCAGCCAGGTAGCACAGCCACAGCGCTACGCAGCATCTATCTTGAAGAGAGCTTGAAAGCAGCCATATAACCGTCCAAAAATAAAATCTTCTCAGGGGTGGAACTCGCCCCCATATGTATTAGTTGTGTTCGTGTAAACCCACACAAACCCAAAGGAGCTTAATATGCTTTCAATGGAAAAAACATTTCTAACTACTGCGTTCACTTTAGGCCTGCTCTGCGCTAGCGGCATAACAACAGCGGCACTGGCACAAGATGCCAACGTGCAAACCCAAACCGAAGTGGAAGTAGAAGCACAAACAAATATGCAGCCTACGCCTGCACAGCTGGAAGAATTTGCAGAGGCCGAGTCATCTGTTCGTGACCTGCACGCAGAATTGAAAGCAGAAGCACAAACAATCGAGACGGAAGAAGAAGCGCAAGCATTCCGCGTAAAAATCAACAACGAAACCGTGGCCGCAATTCAGGATACAGGCATGAGTGTTGAAGAATACAAACAGATTGCAATGGCACTGCAAGACAATCCTGAACTAAAGCAAAAATATATCGCCAAATATCACTAAGATATTCAGCACAAAATAATGAAGGACGGGCATAATGTCCGTCCTTTTTGTATGCAAAATCTGAAATGGCGCGCCCTGCAGGATTCGAACCTGCGGCCTTTGGCTCCGGAAACCAACGCTCTATCCAACTGAGCTAAGGGCGCATGCAGTTTTTACAGATACCAGAAACCCTTATCAGTCGCAATAAAGGCTTTACGCACGCTTAGAGGTCAACTGCAAGAATACGTCTTCAAGATCACTCTCATCTGTCGAAATATCAACAATACTATAGCCAGTGTCCTGAATAGCAGAAAGCATTTGTCCCACTGCTTCTTCATGCGGACTGTAAGAGCATTTAATAGAGCGGCGCCCCTGTTTTTGCGGCTTGAAGCCCTCTAGACCAGCAGGAATATCTTTGAATTCCTTATCAAGACGGAATGTAATTTCCTTCTGATCAATGCGAGACAGAAGCGTTTCTTTTTCTTCGCAGGCGACGATTTCACCATGATTGATAATGGCGATGTAATCACACAGCTCCTCGGCTTCTTCCAGATAATGCGTAGTCAGCAAGACCGTCACGCCTTGCTTGTTCAGCGCCTTCACATTGGCCCATAGCTCTTTACGAAGTTCGATATCAACGCCCGCTGTCGGCTCATCCAACACAAGAATCGGCGGTGTATGCACCATAGCCTTGGCCACCATCAAACGGCGACGCATACCACCGGACAAAGAACGCGTGTAGGATTCCGCTTGTTCTTCAAGGCCGACAAGCTTCAAAAGCTCCATCGTACGAATTTCGTTTTTCGGCACGCCATACAAGCCAGCCTGAATATCCAGCAAACCGCGCGGCGTAAAAAACGGGTCGTAATTGATTTCCTGTGGCACAACACCGATCGAGGACTTGGCTTGACGTACATTCTTGTCGATATCATTACCCCAGATCGACACATTGCCCGATGTTTTCATCACCAGACCCGCCATGATGTTAATAATCGTCGACTTTCCGGCGCCATTAGGACCCAAAAGACCGAATATCGATCCTTTAGGAATTTCCAAATCTACGCTTTTAAGGGCAACTTTTTCCTTGGCTTTACCGCTTGCTTTGTATGTCTTATTCAAACCGCGGATTTCAATAGCATTTTCTGACATTCTAATTCGTCCTAGCCGACTGTAATATTTGCTTCGTCCCCTAGATATGTAGCAAAGCCGCCTTCGGTCAACCAGTCTTTTGCGCGCTGATCACCTTTTAAATACCATTCCCAATACGCTAGCGAGCTGATCTTGATGATTTCTTCGTGAATTTTACGTTTAGGATATGTATCAAGTTTACCCCGGCTACCGGTGAAAACCATGTGATCACCGCCTTCTAGGATCATCAGCATTTTCTCATCCGCACCCGCTTTTTCGTAAACAGGCAAACGGTATGTATAATCAAAATGCTCCACGGGACTATCGTCTGCTGTGCCCGTCATATACAGCATCGGCAGGCTGATCGTGCCATACACCTTCTCAGGATCTTCATCGGTCAGATGCCCCATCGGCACAAAGCTATATAAAATACCTGCTTTAAAGCGATCTTCCTGAATCTGCTCCAGCACGCCATCTTCATTCGGGAACATCATCCCTGCCATAACCTGCGTGGTCAGCGCGCCGAAGGAATGCCCGCACATCCCCATGACATCAAGGTTCATATGCTCGCCAATTTCAGAATTTGCAGCCTTGTATTGCTCAAGACAATCCAGCAAAAACGGAATATCACGGAAACGATCAAGTGAAGCACTGCGTGGAATATGCGCCTTACGAATGACATCCCAAGGGTGCCCTGGCTTGCCTTCCCAAAGCCCTGTATCAGTACCTGCGTGTTGGGAATGCACAACAACATAACCGTTCGAGGCAATAAAGCGTGCCAGAAACGCCGCACCATCGCGACTGCCGCCAAGGCCGTGAGACCAGACAATGACAGGCAAATCCGTCATATCATGATTTACAGGATAATAAATCTTGTAAGGAACCACGCGATCATTACGATCAGCGTCCACAAACTCGCCCTTTTTAATCAGGACGCGATGAGGCTCATGGTCGGGATCGACATCGTCACGCCAGAACATGCAATAATCCTTGCTTAGTCTTTTTTACGGAATTGGTCGAGAGATACGACTTCGCCGCTCTTATCATCTTTCGGCTTATCATCATCACTGCCGTCTTCATCATCCAACTCGTCCAGCAGGCCTTCAGGATCAAAATCAGGTCCTTCTTCACCAGTAGGCTGGAATTGCAGTGCGAAGTTCACAGCGGGATCCGCAAAGATCGTTATAGCACCCAGCGGTACCACCAGATTTTCGGGAACATTGTTAAATGACAACGTTACAGACATCTTGTCTTTATCAACATCCAGATCATAGAACTGGTATTGCAACACGATCGTCATCTCTCCCGGGTAGCGGTCGCGCAAATAATCAGGGATCTGCACACCAGGGTAATCTGTCATAAACGAAATGGTGATCACCGGGAAGACCATCGGCCTTCACCTCTTCAACAGCTTTACGAACAACCCCGCGCAGGGCCTGTTCAACCATTCTGTCGTAGCGCAAAATATCATCGTCTTCGTCGGTCATATCTTCATTCTATGCTGATTTGGCGTCTCGGACAAGTCGCCGCGGATTTAAGGAATACACTTCAAGGTAAAACGAACGTCTCACCGTGCGATAGATAATGATTCGCACATCCGAGTCAGTGTAATCCATCCTTCTTTGCATTATGCGCATATTTAACTGTGGAAAAAAATAAGCGACTTCTGATATAAGTGCGCATGTTTACGAGTATGACCGACACCCAAAAGGGTATTTTTCTAGCCATTATCTCATTCACAGCGTTCTCGTTCGGCGATGTGTTCATGAAATATTTAGGCCAGTTCTATTCACCGACAACGATTGCATTCTTTATCGCAGCCTATGTCCTGACCTTTCTGACCATCCTGAATAAAAAGATGGGCGGTTTTACGGCAACACTCAAAACTTCCAAATGGAAACTGCATCTGGTGCGAGCCCTGTGCTTTGCCCTTGAGTTTTTGCTGATCATTTACGGCTTTTCAAACCTGCCGATGGCCGTCAGCTACGCCCTAATTTTCTTGGCGCCTTTTATCGCACCGCTGATTTCTATCCCGTTACTCGGCATAAAACCGACAAGACAGCAATGGGTTGCCATCGCCATCGGCTTTATCGGCGTTCTGATCATTCTAAGACCGGGATTTGTCCCGCTAAGCCTGCCTGCCATCGGCCTGTTAATCGGTGCTTTTTTCTTCGCTGCAGGCAATGTACTGGTCAGAAAAATCGAAGACGGCAAACAAACATTGCTATCTTGGGCCTTCTACGTCGAAGCGGTTACGGTACTCATCACAGGCGCGGTGTACGTGTCCAATCCAGAGCCTGTTACACTTTCCCATCTGGCAATTTTATGCGGAACAGCCGCCTTCTTTATGGTCGGACTTTTATCAATAAGCAAAGCATTCTTACTCGCAGAACCCGCAGATGCTGCGCCATTTCAATATATCCAGATATTATGGGGAATACTTTTTGGCTACTTGATATTCGGTGACATCCCCGACCAATGGACTTTAATCGGTGGCACTGTCATCATCGGCACAGGCATCTGGCTTGTACGTCACCAAAAACGCCCCGTCATCAAAGATAATTTGTAAAAATCAGATACAGATCAGATTATTTTCTAGGACTATTTTATTCTGAGCAGGCATGACGAGCGACGCGTATAATACATACGCGAGCAAGGAAATAACGCACTCAGAATGAAATAAGACAGAAAAGAAAAATGGCGGTGTTCTGTTGCTAGGTACCGCCGACCCCCACCAAATCTAGGTCAATAGAAGAGGAATTGATTTGCAGTTAATAACTACCTAATAAATTAGGCAGCGATAGCAACGAGTCCGTTGTTATCATTGGCTGCGACTTTAAAGTTGTCATTTGCAACTATAATATAGCCCGATATCGGTGGTACCATGCCGGATGCAGACTTTCTCTTTACCACGCGTGTCGATCCTGTTTCGGCCCCGCCGTCAGTGACTAAGTATTTGATAAATAATCACTAATGGTGGAGCCGCCGGGTACTGCCCCCGGGTCCACAACGCTTATTCCAAAACGCGTTTAGCATCATAGTCAACCAAAGGCTGACAATAATGATTATAGGGCACTATCCCCGTGTTTTCAATGAAAAGCAGTTATATAAGGCCGTTTTAAAGCTCTAAATCTTTGCCGTAAAAAGGCGGACGCAGCGTTAATCCGACAAAATCACAGACGTGACCCCATGTTTGTTCATGAGAAAGCGCAATCAGCTTAGCGCCCGCATCCATTAAATGCTCTGCCTCATGATCACAACGATGCTGCTCTCCAACAAAGCCGATAACAGTCATACCCGCAGCCACCCCCGCCTCGGTGCCTGTCTGACTATCCTCGACAACAAGACAGTCTTCGGGCTTTACGCCGAACAATTTAGCCGCGTCCAGATACATATCAGGCGCCGGCTTGGGATTATCGACATGATCTTTAGAGAAAATATACGGCATAAAATCATCATACAGCCCTGTCGCGCGCAGCTTTTGTATCAGCTCTGTCGCGCCGCTATTGGAACACACGGCATACGGAATATTGTTATCGCGCAAATGCTGTAACAGCTCTCTAATACCTTCAATAGCCTGCGCCTCACGCAAAAATGTCTCGGTCAGAGCATTCCAGAGATCAGGCCCGAATTCCTCAGGTAGTTCATAGCCTTTACGTTCTAAGAAATCAGCGCGCACAGTCTCAATACACTTATTCTGCGGCACACCAGAGACTAGCTCGGTATACTCTTCACGCGTATAACCAAAATCATATTCGGCAAGTTTTTCACACAAAATGCGGAAACCGATTTCCTCGGTATTGATAAGCACGCCATCACAGTCGAATAATACGGCTTTTCTGGACATTGTTTTCTCCCTGATCTTTTGCGCTACATTAAGCATTTATCCCCAAGCGTGGCAAGAAATTCATTTATCCCAACTTGGAATCGCGCCGATCAATCTATAATGATTAAAAATACCACATCAAAATTTATCGGAATAGCGGAAGCAAATGAGACAATATCTGGATTTATGCCAAAGAATCGTGGACGAAGGCGTTTGGGTTGATAACGAACGCACAGGCAAACGCTGCCTGACCGTGATCAATGCCGATTTGACCTATGATGTCGGCGGCGGCGAATTTCCGCTGGTGACAACACGCAAAAGCTTCTACAAATCCGCAATTGCAGAGATGATCGGCTATATCCGCGGTTACGATAACGCCGCCGATTTCCGCAAAATCGGCACTAAAACATGGGACGCCAACGCCAATGAAAACGAAGACTGGCTGGCGAACCCGCACCGCAAAGGCGAAGATGATTGCGGCTTTATTTACGGCAAAATCGGCCGTAACTTCCCCAAACCTGACGGCGGCAGCATAGACCTGCTGCGTAAGATCGTCGATGACCTCTCACAAGGCAAAGATGATCGCGGCGAGATTTACACCTTCTATCACCCCGGTGCATTTCATATGGGATGCTTGCGCCCGTGTATGTACAACCACCATTTTTCGCTGCTCGGCGATACGCTGTACCTGAACAGCACCCAGCGCAGCTGTGACGTGCCGCTCGGCCTGAATTTCAATATGGTGCAAGTGTACTTCTTCCTTGCCATCATGGCGCAGATCACAGGCCATAAGGCAGGCACGGCGTATCACAAAATCGTCAACGCCCATATCTATGAGGACCAGCTGGATCTGATGGTGAATGAGCAGCTAAAACGCGAACCGTTTCCCGCCCCGAAATTGATTATCAACCCCGATATCAAAACGCTGGAAGATCTGGAAACATGGGTCACAATGGATGACTTCGACATTGAAGGCTATGAGCACCACCCGCCGATTAGATATCCGTTTTCCGTTTAAATTTGCATTTTCAGGATAAGGCCACTTATAAAGCAATATGCTAACCGACGCTTTTAACTTTAGTGCCTCTGACCGCGCTTTCATTGAACAAATGGATGTGCGCTTCCCGCATTTAATCAGCGCCTTTAACGAAGCTGCCGCGATCCCTGCAAAACAGCGATACAAATGGGCAAGAAAGCGTCTTGAGAATTTACTGCGCGCAGGATACACACGCCACGGCATCCCTGATGACAAAGCAGAAACGGTACGTGAACATATCGATGCCAGCAAAGCGCTTGCAGCCTATTGGGCGCCAAAAGGCATGGATCTACGATATCGGCGAAGCCATTATCGGTGATTTCACACCTAAAGATGATATTACGCGCGAAGAAAAAATGCGTCTGGAACGTCTGGCGGTTGAACTTATTTTCGAAAAAATGGATCCGTGCCTGAAAGAAATCTGGTTATCATTCGAAGACAAAACTTGTGCCGAAGCGCTAGTAGCGCATGACATTGAAAAAGCGCAATGCCTTTTCAAAGCGCTCGAATACGAAATAAAAGATAAAGCGCTAAAAGGCACCTTCGATGATTTCTGGGATAATCTTGAAACAAGATGGAGCTCAGACATCGGCCCTAAAATGCACAAGCACACAAAAAATGCCCGCGACAGGCTAAGAGCTAAGCCGCGCTAAGCGATTCAAAATCAGCACGCGTGATATAGGCTTCAACGCCCGCTGTCGCATGATCATAAATTTCAGGCTTCATGATACAGGCACGGCACGCAACAACACGCTCATCCTGAAAACACAGCCCCACCAGCTCGCGCAAATAGGTCTCGATCAGCTCTGTATGCGGACGATCACGCCACGTCGCAATCTGCTGCATAACCAGATCGTAATTCACGATCGTTTCATTGGTTACCGTAAAAACGTAATCCGCCTTATCCAAAAAAAGTTCAGCCTTAATACGAACAGCCTGCCTGTTCTCCTCACCCTTTTCGTTATCATACAGACCGATAAGCAATCTTTCTTCAATATCGCAAAGCATTACCTTCACGTAAGAGTTGATAGGCAGGGTATTAGCATCAAATGCGACAGACATTTCCTATGGACTTTCCTTGGTTACCAATGGCTTTTTCTACCCCATCATTATACAGTTCACAAGGATGATCACGACAGGAATTCAAAGATGAGCGTTACCGTATCAGCCATTCTGGCGATGGCACAAAACCGCGTAATCGGCAAAGACAACAAACTGCCATGGCACTTGCCCGCGGATCTAAAATTTTTCAAAGCCACCACCATGGGCAAACCCATTATTATGGGCCGCAAATGTTACGAATCCCTCGGCCGCCCCCTGCCAGGCCGCCTGAATATTGTGGTCAGCCGCAGCTATCAAAACCTATCGGACATCCCTGCCGCAAATATGGGCAATGATGCGAAGATATTGTCAGACAAATCTGATACAAAAACACCTGAAAACCTGCTACTGGTGTCATCATTAGAAGACGCCATAACCAAAGCCAAAGACGTTGCCACCCAAGAAGGCAAAGATGAAATCTTTATCATCGGCGGCGCCCAGATTTATCAGGCCGCGCTTCCCTTGACCGACAAACTCTATATGACGGTCATCCATAAAGACTTTGAAGGCGATATCAGCCTGCCCCAAGAATATCTCGATGCGTGGCAGGAAACATGGCGCGAGGACCACGAAGAAGAGCTATCCTATAGCTTCTTGACCCTTGAAAAAACGGCGTAGCTTCATCATATATTAACCGTAATCCCCTATTCTTTTAGCAGAATAACTTAGAGGGCTGATTATTATGGCTGATATTAAAGTAAGTGGCTTTCCGGACCTTGATCCGCAACAAGCGCGCAAACACATCGCATAAGAATGGGATGAACGAAAAGCTGACGACCATAGTCCAGGCGGATACGGCCCTAGCGTTGAATTCAATCATTTCAATCAGATGCTACAAGGACGCAGAGATAGGATTGTCAGCGAATTAAGAGAGCTGGCAGAACGAGAGCAACCTATCCCAAAATCTCGCATTAGCGATTTAAGACAACTTGAAGCTCTTTGCTTTGAAGCATCCACTTCACCTAATAGCGATATGCGTCGCTCAGGCATGCGTGAATTAGAGCAAGGCAAAAACCCCAGAAATCCTGGCACGACAGAATGGAAGCGTTTTGAAAACATCGCCAAACGTCTGAACGACGCTGAAGATAGCTCTCCTGTAAAGGTGACAGCCGTACACCACGAATTTTAAGCACTAGCTTTTTTAACGGAACTATCAGACAGCACGCCCATGATTGTTGAGGCGCAATCCTGATAATATGACGCATATTTTGAATGCGGCTGCGCCTGTGTGATAGGCATACCTTCATCACCCTGAATACGAATATCCAGCTCTAAAGGGATAGCACCAAGGAATGTAGTTCCGGACTTCTTAGCTTCACGTTCCGCCCCGCCATGCCCGAAAATATGGCTCTCATGACCGCATTCAGGACAAGTGAACATACTCATATTCTCAATCAAGCCCAACACAGGCACGCCCGTCTTACGGAACATCGCCACGCCTTTGCGCGCATCCAACAAAGCAACATCTTGCGGTGTCGAAACAATGACAGCACCCGCAAGGGGCACTTTTTGTGCCATCGTCAATTGCGCATCGCCAGTACCAGGTGGCATATCCACGATCATTACATCCAGTTCGCCCCAATCGACATCGACCATAAACTGGCGCAGCGCAGACTGGATCATAGGGCCGCGCCAAATCATCGGCGTGTCATCCTCAACCATAAAACCAATCGACATCACTTTGACACCGAATGCTTCATGCGGGACTAATTTGTCATCTTGCATTTGAGGACGACCGGACAGCCCCATCATCTTGGGCACGGAAGGGCCATAAATATCGGCATCCATAAGTCCGACCTTAAGACCCTGCTGCGCCAGCGCTACGGCCAGATTAACAGCCACAGTGGATTTACCAACGCCACCCTTACCCGACGCCACCGCGATCATATGCTTCACATACGGCGCCAAATTTTCAATGCGTGCCGGCTGCGAGGCGATGCGTTCCGATGATTTTTCTCCACGCTTGGCCGTCAGGATCACATTTACAGTAAAATCGGAAAATTCGGTGATCAGCACCTTCTCAACATCCTGACGCACAGGCTCCATCTGCGCACCCAGCGCAGGAGACACTTCCAGAATACAAATCAAACGGTCATCCTGAAATGTCAGGCTAGAGATATCAATCCCATCCTGCGCAGCGATGCTCGCTGTTACCAGATCCTGTGCTATTTGTTGTTTGTTATCCTGACTCATCTATTGCCTTCTGTGCCAAAAAATATATTGTTATCTAGCGTCTTAAAGTAAGTGAAAGCAAGGATTTTCAATATATGGGTGACGATAAGAGAAGAAACCCCTGGGGCAATGATAACCGTGGCGGCGATGACCGCAGAGGACAAAACCCATGGGGCAATGGCGGCAATAATAACAACCGTGGTGGTGGCAACGAGCCTGACCTCGACGAAATTCTGCGCAAAGCGCAAGAGAACCTAAAAGATTTCATGCCCGGCAATTTCCAAGGCGGCAAACTGGCAGGACTGATTATTCTGGCCATTATCGCCCTATGGCTAGCTAGCGGCTTCTATATCGTTAGCCCTGGTGAACATGGCGTTGTTCAGCGTTTTGGTGCATGGAACCACACAGAAACAACCGAAGGCCTGAAATACCACATGCCTTTCCCGATCGACACAGTACAACTGGTCAAAGTAAACGAGATTCGTCGTATGAATGTCGGCTTTACAGAGATGGTATCCCGTTCAGGCTCTAACAGCCGCACAACGGACATTCCTGACGAAAGCCTGATGCTAACAGCAGACCGTAACATTGTTGACCTTGATATGGTGATACAATGGAACATCAAATCAGCTGAAGACTTCCTGTTCCAGATTGAAGAGCCTGAAGACACAATCAAGAAAGTGGCTGAAAGTGCGATTCGTGAAGTGGTCGGCCAAACAGATATGTTTCCGATCATTACAACAGGCCGTACGGCCGTTGCAAACCGTACACGCGAAATCATCCAGCAAAACCTTGATGAATATCATGCAGGCGTAAACGTAACGCAGGTTCTGATCCAGCAAGCTGAAGTCCACCCTGATGTGCAAGCAGCCTTCCAGGATGTTCAGTCAGCAAAACAGGATGCTGATGATGCGCAAAACCGTGCGCAAGCATACCGTGAAGGTATTGTTCCGATCGCACGTGGTGAAGCAATTAAGCTGGTACAAGAAGCCGAAGCCTACGAACAATCAGTAACAGCACGCGCCACCGGTGATGCCGATCGCTTTAATGCAGTTCTGCAAGCCTACCAACAAGGTAAAGACGTAACAAAGAAACGCATTTACATCGAAACAATGGAAGAAGTGCTGAAAAACGCCCAGAAAATCATTTTGGACGAAAACGGCCAAGGCAGTGGCGTGGTTCCTTACCTGCCCTTGAACGAATTAAGACCTGCCGCAGGCAACACTTCATCTAATAGAAAGGACGCTGAATAATGAAACTTCTTCAAGGAGCATCCCTTTTAGTTTTAGCGGGCGGCCTGATTGGCCTGTCCATGTCTGTTTTCACTGTCGACCAGACACAGCAGGCTATTGTTCTGCAACTCGGTCAACCTGTAGGTGAAGTTAAGGAACCCGGACTGCACTTCAAAGTGCCTTTTGTGCAAACAGTGCGTGAATTTGATCGCCGTATCCTGTCTGTTGATCCGGACCCAGAGCAAATGGTTATTTCCAGCCGCGCTATTGCCAAGGCACCGGCGCAGCCAGCAGAAGACACAGAAAATGAAGAAGAAGGCTTTGCCGCCCCTTCAATTGACTCTGTTACTGGTGAACCGATCGTCGTTGACAGTTTCGCGCGTTACAAAATTGTAGAACCTCTTCAGTTCCTGAAAACTTTAGGGACGCCGTTCAATGCGAACTCAAGACTGAAAAACATTTTGTCTGACGCGACTAAAGCCGTACTGGGTAAAACAACGTTGGAAGAACTGCTATCTTCTGAACGTGCCGCCGTTATGGATGAAATTCAGGCGCGCGTTAACAAAAGCATTGCCAATGACCAACTCGGTATCGAGATCATTGACGTGCGCATTGTGCGTGCTGACCTAACACCTGAACTACGACAGTCTACAGTACGTCGTATGATTTCTGAGCTGCAGGAACGCGCAACAGAGACGCGTGCCGTTGGTGATGAAAAAGCATTGGAAATCCGCTCAAAAGCAGACAAGGAACGCACAGTTATTCTGGCCGAAGCCGAGCGTGACGCCCAGATTATCCGCGGTAAAGGCGATCAAACAGCGATCAAAACCTATGCGGATGCTTTCAACAAGGACGCCGAGTTTTATGACTTCATGCGCTCTATGGAAGCCTATGGCAATACACTAGCAACACCGGACACACGTTTAATCCTGTCTCCGGACAGCCAGTTCTTTAAGCACTTTAAAACGATTGAGTAATGAATAGAGATTAATCCGAAACGGGCGCCTGTCGCCCGCTTCACCCGCGTTAATCTTAAAAGAAATATATGACTGAAACTATTACAACACCTGCACACAAGCATTCGGATATAAACGTCAAAGAAGTCGTTTCACACTGCGCGAATTACAAAGGCGCCGACAATAAACGTAGCGCCTTCCAGTTGATCACAACGCTGTCATTATTCGCCGCACTATGCGTGGTCATGTATTACAGCATGAATATATCCTACCTTGTAACATTACTACTCGCTATACCTGCGGCAGGCCTTCTGACACGCATCTTCATTTTTCAACATGACTGTGGTCATGGATCATTCTTCACATCAACAAAGTGGAATACATGGACAGGCCGCGCCTTGGGTATTTTAACGGTAACGCCCTATGATTTTTGGCGCCGTGCTCACAATAAACACCATGCGACATCAGGCGATCTAGACCGCCGAAGCATTGGCGGTATTGATACCATTACCAAAGCAGAATATGACGCCCTATCCAAACGTAAGCAGTTCTTTTACAGACTCTATCGTCACCCGCTCGTCCTGCTTATGATTGGCACGCCACTTTACGTGATAATCCTACAACGCCTTCCTTATAATCAAGCCACAGGATTTTATAACGGTTACCAGTCATTATCAGTTAGCTCGATCTGGAAAAGCATCATGATGACCAATCTGTTCATCGTGCTGATTTACGGCACAGCATCATTACTGATCGGCTTGCCTACTGTATTGGCCGTATATCTACCTATTCTGGTGATGACAACATGGCTCGGCGGCTGGCTATTTTATATCCAGCACCAGTTTGAAGACACCTATTGGGAAAACAGTGATAACTGGAACAGACAAGAAGCCGCCCTGCTTGGCAGTTCTTACTACCATCTGCCGCGTATTCTGCAGTGGTTTACGGGCAATATCGGTTTGCACCATATCCACCATCTCAGCAGCGATATTCCCAATTACAAATTGCAAGATTGCATGAACGGTATGCCAGAACTGGCAGACGTCAACAGGATTACCATTAAAGACAGTTTACAAAGCCTGTCTTTGCATCTGTGGGACGAAGACAAAAAGCAACTTGTTTCATTGTAGAGAATTATAATGGCTTCGTAATATGTGGTGACTTTTTAACTGCAACCATCAAACGTTCTTTAGAAAACGGCTTTTTCAAGAACCCTGTCGCGCCGTCCTTATTGGCATTCACAATGTTCTCTTTCACTGTATCTACGCTCAACATAAACACGCAGGATTTCGGATCAATCTTGCGAATAGCCCGCAGCGTTTCCTGACCGTTTAAGCCCGGCAAATGTATATCCAGAAAAACTACATCAGGGGCGTGCTCTATATATAAGCGAATAGCATCCTCGCCATTCTTTGCCAGCACAACATCATATTCTTTATTAAGAATATTGGCCGCATACGAGGCCGTAAAGCGGTCATCTTCTACAATCATAACAACCGCATCTTCGCGTCTATCGCGGCGCAAGGGAATGCTATGGACGCGGTTTGCATCCGCCATATCGTTGTAAGAATCAATCAATCCTGCGGACAGAAGCCGTTCATCTGCTAATTTTTGGAAGCCATAAATATCCTTTGCAAGATTATGCAACTTCACAATACTCTCGCCATACACCTCCGATACCCTGACCTTTATCGCCTGCAAAGCGGTCTTATGCGCTTCATTCGTTGGACGTATGAGAGCGATGACATCAGAATCAGAAAAGCGATACAACATCACGCCCTCGATACTGCTCAAATGCTCTTTTAATATCGTAACGGCTTCCTGACTGTCTTGCGATAGCCTGTGTAACTTGCCCTTTATATATTCCGGTTTTTCAATGATATCGTCATGCTTCATGCGGCGTGATAACGCCACGCGCAAAGCCATCCAGCCGCTATTATCGCGGCGAACCTTTTCTAAAAAGGTCAAAAAGTGGTGCTCAGCGCTCTCTTCAATGACTTTCATAATCAAAATGCCCTAAAAAATAAGAAAACCAGCCTTTATCAACCCTCAAAAAACTGCTATCCCATTACAACATTATTATTAGCACCAATCATTAAAATTAGGTTTATAAACAATAGTTTATAGAAAAGCCTTAGATGGAGTCCCTTATGAGCGCAGCAGCATACGATCTTATCCTGAAAAACGGCACGGCCGTCCTTCCAGAAGGCACACACACAGCAGACATTGCTGTCAAAGACGGCAAGATCATGGCTATTGGCAAGATTGATGGCGAAGCCACCGAAACAATCGACTGCACAGGACTTCATATTCTACCGGGCGTCATTGATACACAAGTTCACTTCCGCGAGCCAGGCGGCACACACAAAGAAGATCTGGAACATGGCATGAAAGCCGCCGCCATGGGCGGTGTTACAGGTATCTTTGAAATGCCGAATACAAACCCGCTAACAACAACACCCGAAGCACTGCAAGACAAGCTCGGTCGTGCATCAAAAGGCGCGTGGTGTGATTACGCATTCTATTTCGGCGGCACAGCACAAAACGCCAAAAACCTGTCCGAATGGGAAAACCTGCCGGGTGTCTGTGGTGTTAAAATCTTTATGGGCTCCTCAACAGGTGACCTTCTCTCTGCGACAGATGACGAAGTTTTAGCTGTCCTCTCGAACGGCAAGCGCGTTGTTGCAGCACATGCCGAAGACGAAATGATGATGATAGAGAATAAAAAGAACATTCTCGGCGACAGTACAGACGTAGCCATGCACCATATCTGGCGCTCAAAAGAATCCTGCCTGTCCGCGACAACACGTTTAGTAACATTGGCGCGCAAAGCCGGCCGCCGCGTTCATGTTCTGCATATTACATCCGCAGAAGAAATGGAATATTTGGCGCAAAACAAGGATATCGCCAGCGTTGAGGTTCTACCAAACCACCTAACTCTGCACGCTCCTGACTGCTATAACAAGCTCGGTACGCTGGCACAGCAAAACCCGCCAATCCGCGAAAAAGAACATCAAGATGCTCTGTGGCGCGCGATTGATGATGGCACTGTTGATATTATCGGCTCCGACCATGCCGCGCATACAATGGAAGAAAAACAAGGCACATACCCATCAACACCAAGTGGTACGCCAGGTGTGCAAACATTAGTACCTATCATGCTGGACCACGTGAATAACGGGAAGCTGACACTGGAGCGCTTTGTGGATCTGGTCTGTGAAGGCCCGCACCGTATCCACCAAATAGCAGGCAAAGGCCGCATCACAAAAGGCTATGACGGCGATTTTACGATTGTTGATATGAACAAGACTGAAACCATCACACATGCACAGCAGCAATCCAAATGCGGCTGGACACCATATGATGGCAAGACAGTAAAAGGTTGGCCTGTCATGACCGTTGTGCGCGGCAACATCGTCATGCGTGATGGTGAACTGCAAGGAACACCAAAAGGTCGTCCTATTGCATTCCGCGAAACCTTGTAATACCCTTCCCTAAACATAACGGGAGGACATTAATGAAAAAGATTTTCGCTGCAGCTGCGGCGCTGACTATTATTGGCGGCGGTGCTTATTACCTGACAACACAACAAGGCAACACGCCGGCAACTGATATCACACAAACAGATATCGGTGCACAGCCACAGCCGCCCGCCCCCAGACAAGAACCTGCGGCACCACCAGCACAGGAATTATCCCCTGAAGAACGTAGCGCACAGATCCGCAGCGCCGTTGACATCAAATCTGTAACGGCTGCTTACAGCCTGCCGGAAGCGGCCGCCGAATTAAATGCAGCACTCGAAATTTCGGGTGATGACCTCGATA